>Ga0265294_10005554_pt1 | contig 15377 bp, 16 predicted proteins | sample MunlanPumphouse3_FD_192504 | JGI IMG/M metagenome (GOLD analysis project Ga0265294, IMG submission 192504) | Groundwater microbial communities from a municipal landfill in Southern Ontario, Canada - Pumphouse #3 | ecosystem: Environmental > Aquatic > Deep subsurface > Groundwater | place... | reverse complement strand
CACTTGATTTATAAGCATTATCATTAAACTTTGCACCGCTATGAAGCGTTGTAAAAATTAATTGCACAGCTGGCATCCCAGTTTGTTTATTAATATCACAAGGAATTCCACGACCTTCATCGGTAACAGTAACGCTACCATCTTTATGTATTGTAACAGTTACTTTTTCACCATAACCATTAAGTGCTTCATCAACAGCGTTAGCAACTATTTCCCATACCAATTGATGCAAACCTGCACTATTAGTACTACCAATATACATACCAGGTCTTTTTCTTACACCTTGTAAACCTGTTAAAAGTTCGATACTATTCGCGTTATAATCATTTTTAATATTCATTCTATTCTTTTCCCAATAATGCCTAAATTATACAAGAAAATGGCTTTTAATTCTAGAATTAATATAGTATTTATAATAAAATAATGTCATGCATATTCTTTATTCAATTTTACTTATTTTATTTGGAGCAATTATTGGTTATTTAATTGGCTCTATTCCAAATGCTGTAATCATTGGCAAAATCTTCTTCCATAGAGATCCTCGAGAAGAAGGTAGCAAAAATTCTGGCGGAACAAATGCTGGTAGAGTATTTGGATTAAAAACTGGTGTTGTTGTAATAGCTTTAGATGTACTAAAAATTGCTATTCCATTCTTAATAATTTACTTAATATATACTAGAATTCCACTATTTAGTGAAATATTTGGCGATTCAACAACAATAAATCCTTATGGAAAAGGAAACACATTGATGGAACTAGCTTATTGGATTGTCCCAATGTTTGGCATTATCGGTCATTGCTTTAGTATATATATCAAATTTCAAGGTGGTAAAGCTGTTAGTTCATTCATTGGGCTTGCTATTACAAGTTCTTGGACCGCTTTCCCTATTATAGGTTTGCTTTTTTGGTTAATTGTCAAAATTACGAAAAAAGTTAGCCCAGCATCATTAATTTCAACACTTTGTTTCGTTATAATGTCTTGGGTCATCTATATTCTATATATAGTTTTAGGTCCTGAGATTTCTAATTATTTGATGTATTTTGGATTTGGTCCAGATATATCCATCTATTTCCCATGCTTTACAACCTTAAGTTTCCTCATAATTGTATTAAGGCATAGACCAAATATTAAGCGATTAATAGATGGCAATGAATCGAATGCTTATTGGATAAAAAAATAATACTCAAGTTTCCAATTAGTAGATAATTAGTAATGTGTAAAACTCCATATTTCAATTGTATAACTCAAATTTATATGATGGTTATGGAGTTTTTAATTGACTATTTCAATTAATAAAAATATTCTGCAACTATGGATGTTAGATTTTTGGTTTTAGTTTTATGCACAATAAAAACACAAAAAAAGAGTCACACTACTTATGCAACTCTTATTAGGTTTTCTTCAAAAACTACTTTTGATTATTAACACTGTTCATTACAGCTCGAATTTGAGCTTCACTTGGTTTACGACCCATTTGCATGAACATTGCACGAATCATCTTTTCATTAATTGGAGGATTCTTCTCCATTTGACGTTTAAAGATATATCTTGCAACAAAATAACCAATAACAACACCTGCAACTAAAGCTAAAGCTAAATATAAAATGAATAATCCTACACTTAATTCCATTTTTAGTTACCTGTTGATCTTCCATCATATTCGCCATTATCTGTACGAACTTGGACACTATCGCCTTCATTAATGAATAATGGGACTCTAATCTTCCAACCGGTTTCAACAGTAGCATCTTTCATGGCTTTATTGACAGTATCGCCACGAACAGCTGGCTCACAATGATTAATAACTAAATCAACTTTTGCTGGTAAATTAATACCTAAAATTTCATCTTCATATGATATAACTTCAATTTCTTGATTTGGTTTTAAGAAATGCATTTCCCATTCAAGTCTAGCTTTTTCAATTTGAACTTGTTCAAACGAAACTTGATCCATAAATACTAAGAAATTGCCATCATCATATAAGAAATTCATCTTCTTTTTATCAAGTCTAACAGTCTCAACTTGATATCCACTATTTGCTGACATTTCAGTAATAGCACCAGTTCTAACATCTTTGACCTTAAGTTTAGCAACCATCTTTCTCATAGCGGTCTTATTAAGTAAAATATCAATTACCAATAATAATTTGCTGCCATCAATGAAATAATTGCCTGGTCGTAATTCAGTAACGTTCATTTTTTTCTCCTTATTTTAAATATCTATTCTCTTTTAACTCTTTTTCAAGCACACTATCATCTCCATGTCCTGGATAAATATGAAGCTTAGAATCGAGCGTTTTGAGCTTATTTAATGATAATACTTGCATCCTTGGCGCACTGTGAGGCAAATCGCTTCGCCCAACATCACCTTTAAATAAAGTATCACCGGTAAAAAGAGCATTTTCTTTTTTGCATAAGTAGCAAACGCTACCTAGTGTATGAAAAGGCGTCTCTATTACTTCGAACAACATATCGTTTGAAAATCGTAATTCATCGCCATCTTCAACTCGATAAGGTTCAACATTCACAATCCCTTTACAACCCATACTTTTTGAACAATTAATTTGTGGATTAATCAAACATTCCGCATCTTGCTCATCAATAAAGACTGTCGTATTAGGAAATGAATCTAGAAATTTTGGTATTCCACGTATATGATCCCAATGACCATGCGTTAACAAAATACCACTACACCCCGTAAAATTTTCTTTTATATACTTTATGACTCGATCAGTAGTTGATCCTAGGTCAATAACGACACAAGGACCACCCTTCTCACCAACAACATATGTGTTAGCAGAAAATTCATCAACATCATCTTCGTATCTAAAAGTTTTTACCATGTTTTAGACTACTTCTTTTCCTTGTGAAGAGTCATCTTTTTGCAACGTGGACAATATTTCATCTTCTCGATTCTATCGGGATTATTCTTCTTGTTTTTGTTAGATATGTAGTTTTCTTCACCACAAACCGAACACTTTAATATAAAACTATCTCTTGCCATAATAAAAACTTCCTTTCTTTATGCTTTGTAAATATACCATAAATAAAGTAAAAAATCTATAAAATAATAAGCATTTACGATATAATTCGAATATGACAATTCGTGAACAAACTAAACTAGTAAAAAACAAGTCTTTATCATTTGGAAAATCTAATAAAATCCTCATCCAATCAATGTGCGATTTTAAAACTAGCGATACTAAAAATGTTATAAAGCAAATTAATGAATGCGCTAAAAATGGCGCTGATTTAATGCGTATTAGTATCTTAGACGATGATGATGTAAACACAATAAAAATCATTAAAAAACATGTAAAAATTCCACTAGTTGCTGATATTCATTTAGATTATAAATTAGCAATAAAAGCAATTGATAATGGGATTGATAAAATTAGAATTAATCCTGGCAATATAACAAAGAAGTCAGAACTTATTAATATTTTAAATGAAGCAAAAAAATATGATACAATCATAAGAATTGGAGTAAATTCCGGGTCAATGCCTAAAAACATTAAAGGCAAAAATGAAGCCACAAAAATTGTTAATGCGGCTTTACAATATATCAAATTTTTTGAAAAAAATGATTTCTTTAAAATTGTCGTTAGCTTAAAAAGTTCTAACCCAATAACAACTTATGAAGCTTATTCTTTGTTTAGTAAAAAATCTAAATATCCTCTACACATTGGTGTCACTGAATCTGGATTTGATGAAATAGGCATAATACGTAGTGTTGCTGGACTTTCTCCACTTCTTATTTCAGGAATTGGAAATACTATTCGTATCTCTCTTACTCATAATCCAATAAAAGAAATTGAAACCTGTAAAAGATTGCTTCATGACTTAAATTTGTATAAAAATTATCCAACAATTATATCTTGTCCAACTTGTGGGCGATGTATGGTTAATAATACTAAAGAATTAGCTGAAAAAACTCTAAATTATTGTGTTAAAAATAAAAAATATATAACCGTCGCCATCATGGGCTGCGTAATTAATGGTATTGGCGAAGGGAAAAATGCTGATATTGGACTTGCTGGAGCAAATGATTCCTACGTAATTTTTAAACATGGAAAAATATTAAAAACAATCAAAGCAAAAGATGCCCTAAAAAGTTTATATGAAGAGATTGATAATTTTTAGTTCTTTATAATTAGTTCACGAATATTTGCATCGAATTTCTTAGAATTAATCATATTAATTTCAAATTTATATGGTGCAAAACTTAATACATATGGAGTTTCAAGAATCTTTGGAATATCCTTTGTTCGTGGATCAAAAACATATTTAATAAGCGTATCGAATCCAATTGTTCCAAAGCCAATATTTTCATGTCGGTCTTTATGAGAACCACGGATATTTTTACTATCATTTAAATGAATTACTTTTAACTTATTTAAGCCAATAATTTTATCAAACTTGCTTAAAACATCATCAATATTTTCTAAATCATAACCAGAATCGTTGGTATGACATGTGTCAAAACAAACACCTAATTTATCTTTATATTTAGATTGAGAAATTATATAGGCTAAATCTTCGAATGTTGACCCAACTTCATTTCCTTTTCCAGCCATTGTTTCAAGGGCAATCGTAACGTCTTTATCGGCTCTTAAAATAGCTTCGTCAAGACCTTCAACGACAGAATTTAGCGCAACTAAATGTCCTTCACCAACCGATGAGCCTGGATGCAAAACGAGTATTTTTACATTAAAAGCTGCAGTTCTATTAATTTCATTAACTAAAGTATCTATCGCAAATTTATGCTTGATAGGATCACAATTTGCTAGATTAATTATATAAGGTGCATGACAAACAACTTTTGCTATATCAATATTTGCATCTTTTAAAACTTTAAGCCCTTCTTTAATTTTGCATTTTTCTAAAGGAACCCTCACGCTATTTTGAGGAGCGCCAGTATAAAACATAAAAGTATTTTCGCCATATTCTATTGCAAGTTTAGCGGTATCCAAAAAATAATTAGGACTCGACATACCAATATGTGAGCCAAGATAAACGTTATTCTTCATCTCGTTTTGCTTTGCCTTCAGCTCTATATCTTTCGGTCATTTGACGACGAATATCTTTTTTAATAATCTCACGTTTATGTCTTTTTTTAACTTTTTCAACTGCTAATCTAATTTTACGCTTATAACCAGGTTTAACGCCTTTACTACGAGCTTCATAAGCAGCTTTTTTAATATCTCTTTGAAGTTCTTCGTTAACATGTTTATGTTTATAAATTCTATCCTTATCAATTGGTTTATCCTCAATTAAACTAGTGTCGCCAAATTTAAGATACGTAAAAGTAAGACCAGAGCTTAATAATTTTCCTACATTATTAAGATGATCAACATCATATAATATATATGAATTGCCAGTTTTATAATTACGACCACATCTTCCAGCTCTATGGTAATAATATTCTAAATTATTAGGTAAAGAAGTAGATAAAATATCGGTTACATTAGGAATATCTAAACCTCTACTAGCCATATCAGTACAACAAATAATCTCGAATTCATCATTTTTTATTCTTCTAAGCATTGATTTTCGTTCACGAGCTTGAAGTTCACCGCTTAATATTCCACATTTATATTTTAACCCACAAAGGAATTTGTATAATTCCATAGTTTCTTTTTGTGAATTAGAAAAAATCATTAATAAATAGCATTTCTTAAATTTAATGAATTTATGCACGCATTCTTTAATATTTGCATGTCTTGTATTTACTAAATAATGCGTAACTGTCGTAGAAGTTGCATTTTTTGGACTAACAATAATAACTGAATCAGCAGAAATGTATTTTTTTAAAAATTGTTCAACTTTTTTATTGATTGTTGCACTATATACCTCTAATTGAGGTTTACCTGATTTAGTAATAATTTCATCAATATCAGGTATAAAATCATCATCCATCAACATATCAGCTTCATCTAAGACGATTGTTTTCACATCAACAAAAGATTTGTTAAAATACTCTTTTAAATAATTTAATCTTCCAGGAGTAGCAACAACAATTTCGCATCCGTTTTGAATAGATGAAATATCTCTAGATTGGTCTTCACCACTAACAAATAATTTACATGTTAATTCAGGGAAGAATTTTTGAAAAGCATTGATAAAATCATATGTTTGTCTAGCCAACTCACGAGTTGGGCTAATAATAATAGCTTGTATTTTTTTATTAAAAACAAGGTTATTAATAATAGGTATGATAAAAGAATGGGTTTTGCCAGTACCAGTTTCACTTTGAACAACGATATTCTCATTTTTAAGTGCTTTAGGTATTACTACATCTTGTACAGGAGTAGCATTCACATAACCCATTTTATATAGGGCTTCAACAATTTCAGGTTTTAAATTAAATGAACTAAATTTCATATGCCTTATTCTACATTATTTAATTCAAAAATTCACTAATCATATTTTGTAAATTAAAAATAGTTTTAAATAATTTAATGATAAAACTATATTAATACTATATATAAACTAATAAACTACTTTTTGTATCAAATAATTATTTTTTTGATTTCGCAAATTTTGCTTTCTAAATCTCTATATTTTTTATCTTTTTCAGGCATTTTAGCAATTATTCCAATATATTCATTCAAAATAAAAGACCACTTTTCATTAAATATTTGATTTCTTTCTTTTAACAACTCTGGTCCAAACATAAAATCGTTCTTAGAATATTTCTTATGACCTTTTTTAAACTTTACAATTTCATAAAAAATACCATCTTCTTTTAAAATGACTTCTTGTTCAATTAAGTATCCTAAAGATACAAAAAACTTCCTAGTTTCTTCTTCTTTAGTATGTGAATCCACGATAAAAGTGTCGATAAAATCGAGCTTATTTATATCTTCAGAGATAATTTTTTTAATATTATCAAAACCCATCCCAGCAATTACAACTGTGTTATATGTTGAATCAACATCTTCAAGACCACAGCTCAAAGAATATTTAATTATTTTTTCATATCTTTTTTTCTTCAAATTTTCTTTAAAAGAATTAATTGGACCAACCTTATTATCAACACCTAATAGTTTTCCGTTAAAACCAATATCTTTTAAGTATATCAAAAGATGACCGTGGTCACAGCCAATATCAACTACATTTGAATCTTTTGGAACAAGATTTGCAATTGTTAAAAGACGCTTACTAAGCATATTTTTAGCTATTTCGGTACTCTTGATCCAAATTCTTTTGTTTGCAAGGATTCTTTAATTTTCTAATAGCCTTAGCTTCGATTTGACGAATTCTTTCACGTGTAACACCAAACTCTTTTCCAACTTCTTCAAGAGTTCTTGGACGATTATCATCAATACCATATCTTAAACGTAAAACACGCTCTTCACGATCATTTAAACCAGTCATAACATTATTAAGCAATTCTTTAACCATCTCTCTTGAAGCATAATCGGTTGGAGAAATTGAATCCTTATCTTCGACAAAATCGCCTAAATGGCTATCATCTTCTTCACCTATTGGCGACTCTAAAGAAACTGGTTCTAGGGCAATTCTTTGAATTTCTCTAATTCTATCTGGAGACATAGCTCCATCTAATTTCTTGCTAATTTCTTCAGCAGTTGGCTCTCGACCAATCTCTTGGACAAGTTGTCTTTGAGCTCTAGTAATCTTATTAATTGTTTCGATCATATGCACAGGAATACGAATTGTACGTGCTTGATCTGCAATTGCTCTAGTGATAGCTTGACGAATCCACCAAGTAGCATATGTTGAGAATTTAAAGCCTTTTTTATAATCGAATTTATCAACAGCTTTCATCAATCCTAAGTTTCCTTCTTCAATCAAATCAAGTAATTGCATTCCTCTACCAATATAGTGTTTAGCAATAGAAACAACTAAACGAAGGTTAGCACTAATTAAAGCTTGCTTAGCCTTTTGATCACCTTGAGTAATACGAATAGCAAGCGCTTTTTCTTCATCAGGCTTTAAAAGAGGAACACGACCAATTTCTTTTAAATAAAGTTTGACGGAATCGTTTGTTTTAACATCACCCGTATTGTAATTATATTGTTCAGAATCATCATTAGCGACTTCTTTTTCACTCTCATCAATCTTTGAATCATCAATTTCATCTAAATCGTCAGGATCTTGAGTTTCTAAATCATTAATCTTTGATTCATCAAAATCTTCATCGATTTCTTCATCATTATTAGAAATTTCAAATCCATCTTTTTTAAATTGTTCAAAAATAAATTCAGTATCATCATCGCTTAAATCATATCTTGCTGTTCCATCATAAAAATCATCTTGATCAATGATTTTGCTTTCTGAATTTTTCTTTTCATAATTTTTGATAAGCGAATTTAAAATTTTCATTTGTTCAGCGCTATCTTCATCGTCATCATCAACATTTTTAACAACTTTAGCTTTAGTTTTTACAGCCTTTTTGCTCTCAGTTGCATTTTCTTCTAATTCTTTTTTAGTTACCTTTTTTGTCATAAACATTTTCTCCTTTTTCTTTTTGACTAATAAGTTCTTTTCTTTTTTCAAGTAAGGCTATTGCCTGTTGAACTTTTTCATCATTAGTCTTCCCAATAGATCCTTGACTATAAGCCTCATTTGACCTTTGCCATTCTTTCTTTTCGTTAATGATATGAACGCAATCATCAAATGTTTCAACCGAATATGGCGGAATCTTGTAATCGTCTAAACTAATCGATGTAATCTCATTAATTACCTTTTCTTTTGCTTTATCATCTATATCTTCACTATATCCATTTACATAATTGATAATGCTTGAAGCAGAATAATTTTCATCAATATTTAACTCAGCATATTGTTCAATTAAATTAGCAATCTCTCGATAATTGTCATTAACTAAATATCCAAGTTTTAGATTATATTGCTTAACTGCATCTTTGTTATCAAGCATATAGCGTACAATTTGTCTTTCGCTAAGTTCTAATTTATTAAGAGTTGGATTCTTCTTTTTAAAATGAACAATTGGTTCAGGACTATCATAATTAACTTCAGTTTTACGAGCTTTATATGCTGAAGTTTGTGAATAAATAATCTCTAATGAAAATCCTGTAATTTGCGACAATTTCTTAGAATAAACCTCTAAATCAAGAGGATTTTTAATTTGAGATAAGAATGGAATAAATCTTTGTAACACCATTTTCTTATTATCAAGATTATTCATATCAAGTTTAGTTGAATAATAATTTAGAATAAATTCGCCTTCACTTATAAGATTTGTAAGATAGGTTTTTAAACCCTCTGGTCCTGATTTCTTTAAAATCTCATCACTATCTTTTCCACTTGATACTTGAGCATTAGATACAAAGACAAATTTTAAATCATTTTTATCAAGTTGACTTGCAACTTTAATCATTGCATCTTGCCCTGGTCCATCATTATCCAAACATAATCTAATTTCACAATTAAGGAATCTTAATAAACGAATATGTTCGGCAGTAAGCGCTGTTCCCATTAATGCAACAACGTTATGAATCCCAATTCTATCAAGAGCAATTGCATCCATAAAGCCTTCAACAACATAAACAAACTTTAATCTTCGAGCATCGTCTTTTGCATTGAAGTAGTTATATAAAATATCTGATTTATGGAAAACACCACCCTCGGATTCTGGAGAGTTAATATATTTTCCTTGAGACTTATCTGTAATAAGTTGTCTAGCGCTAAATCCAACTATTTGTCCATCACTATTACTAATTGAGAAAATAACACGACCAGCATTGTTATCTTTGATCTTTTCATCGTAAATTAGTCCAATACCAGTTTTTTCTATTGTTTTTAAAGAAAAACCTTCATTTAACAATCTATTAGTAATTAATTCACCATTTTTTAAAGAATAGCCTAGTTTAAAACGATTTATAACATCATCAGTTAATCCCCTATCATGAAGATATTTTAAAGCTGAATTTTGACCTTCTTCAGTTTGAAACAAGAAACCTTCATAATATTTATTAATTTCAGTCAAACATGAATATGTTTTTTTAGTATCTTCAGAAATATTGCTATGAGTAACAACATTTTCTAATCTTTCATCACGAATGCCAGCAATTTGAGCAACAATCTTAACAGCATCAAAGTAACTGCAATTCTTATACTTTTTAACAAAAGTTATTGCGTTCCCACTAGTCCCACAAGTAAAACATTTAAAAATTTGCTTTTCTCTAGATATAGAAAGTGAAGGATTTGTGTCGTTATGAAAAGGACACAAAGCTAGATAATTTCTGCCTTTCTTAGAAACTTTGATAAAACTTGAAATAATATCGACAATGTCGACTTGTTTTAAGATATCGTTGCCAATTTCAATAATGTTTGAACTCATTATTTATAAAAACATTTCTCCATTAAATAATCTTTCAAAGAATCAATCTTAATACGTTCTTGTAACATCGAATCACGGTCACGAACTGTAACACAATTATCTTTTTCACTATCAAAATCATAGGTTACACAATAGGGTGTTCCAATCTCGTCGTTTCTTCTATATCTCTTTCCAATGGAACCAGTAGTATCTATAGTAACGTTAATATAAGGAATTAAATTTTTAAAAACTTCTTCTGCTTTTTCATTAAGTTGTTTTGATAATGGTAAAATTGCAGCCTTATATGGAGCTAAAAATGGCTTCAAATGCATGACTTTTCTTGTTTCGCCATTAGCTAGAGTCTCTTCGGCATAAGAATCAGTAACAACCATCAAGAATAAACGATCTAGTCCAAGTGAAGGTTCAATACAATATGGTAAATACTTTTCATTTGTTTCTGGATCAGTGTAGGTTAAATCTTGTTTGCTAAACTCTTGATGACGCTTTAAATCGTAATCCGTTCGATCAGCAATACCCCAAATCTCTCCCCAACCAAATGGGAATAAATATTCAATATCAGTTGTTCCTTTAGAATAGAAAGCCAATTCTGCAGGTTCATGATCTCTAAATCTTAACTTTTCTTCGGTAACGCCTAATGATTTAACAAAATTAATTGAAAACTCTTTCCAGTATTTGAACCAATCCAAATCAGTTCCAGGTTTACAAAAGAATTCACATTCCATTTGTTCAAATTCTCTCATACGGAAGGTAAAATTCCCTGGAGTAATCTCATTTCTAAAGGATTTACCAACATTACAAATACCTAAAGGTAATTTGTGACGAGTAGCACGTTGAACATTTTTAAAGTTAACAAAAACACCTTGGGCAGTCTCTGGTCTTAAATAAACCTCACTGCTTGAATCATCAGTAACACCAATGTGCGTCTTAAACATCATATTAAACTGTCTAATATCGGTAAAATTACTCTTACCACAAGTTGGACATTTTAACGAATGGGTCTTAATAAATTCATTCATTTCATCTTGCTTCATACCATTAACATCGACATCTGGATATTCTTGTTCAATTAATTGATCAGCTCTATAACGACTGTGACATTCTTTGCAATCAATTAAAGGATCGTTAAAAGTTGAAACGTGTCCAGTAGCTTTCCATACACTTGGATTCATTAAAATTGCTGCATCAATACCAACATTAGTTGGTGATTCATGAACAAACTTCTTCCACCATAATTCTTTCAAATTATTCTTTAATTCACTACCAAGAGGACCATAATCCCAAGTATTTGATAAACCACCATATATTTGTGAACCTTGAAAAACATAACCCGTAGTTTGTAAATGAGTTACTATATTTTCAAATTCCTTTTTTGTATCCATATTAAAATCTCCTTTTTAATAACTACATAAGTATATACATTTAAGATATGTTGTCAACCTACTATCAGTGTATTTTAAATTGTTTCCAACAATTTTATGCTATTAAGTTTAATATCTAAACTATTAACCAAAAAGATTGAAAGATTATTTACAAAACTAAAAAACATTTCCTTACTTAAACTAACCTTTTTAATTTCCTCAAAACTATTTCCAAAAAGTATTTCATATAATTTAATTTCTTCCGATGTCATCGGAGTTGATTCCTCATTAAAGTCTTTTTTACAAATAACTCCACCATCAATGAAATCTATACCAACAAACCCACTTTTATCACCGCAAACGACACATGAATCTGTTTTTATTCTAAGACCATTTAATATCAAAATATGAGCAAAATAATAAATAATCAATGCATATTTATTTTGAAAATCATTATATTTGTCAAGAGTAAAATAAAGTAAATCATAATAACCACTTTGATCTTCATTATTAACTATTATTTTAAAAGTCAATTCAACTAGAAAATCATAAATCATCATGTCTTCATAAGTTTTAAAATTTTCATTAAAATGCTTATAAACCTTACAATCTCTTAATTTTAAACCATTAGTTGGACCTTGATATAAATCGAACTCTCCACAAATTAAAGGATTATTTAGCTTATTCGTCCTATTATTTTGGTTTAAAGTTCCCCGACCAAGCACAGTGATTAGCTTTTCTTTTGTTAAGATATTAAAAACACAATCGGCGTTCTTATAATTAGCTATTGAAAGAATAATTCCATCAACTTTATCCATTAATCGTTATATCCTAACTCTACTAAATATTTACTAGAATTACGCCAATCTTTTACTACACGCACTACTATATTGAGTACTACATGCTTTTTTGTCATCTTTTCTAAGTCTTCTCTGGCGGTAGAACCAATCTTTTTAATCATCCTTCCTTCCCGACCAATTATAATACCTTTTTGAGATTCCTTTTCGCATATAATCTTGCATTCAGCAACAACTTCTCTACCATTAACTTTTACGGCATCGCAAACAACCGCAATTCCATGAGGAACTTCTTCAGACAGAAATTTAAGACATTTTTCTCTAATCGCTTCTTGAATATGGAACTTGATATCTTTATCAGTTAAAACATCAACATCATAATATTGAGGACCTTCAGGAAGTTTTGTTTTTATTAACTTTACAAGACCATCAAGATTAAAGTTTTCTAAAGCAGAAAGTTCGATTATATCGCAATTTTTAAAATGTTCGGCATAGATTTTCTTTAATTTTGTAATTAATTCAATGTTTGTTAAATCAATTTTATTAAAGGCAATAATTACTGGGCAATCGAATTTAAGGTGATCAAAAAGGAATTGATCACCATCATTAAATTCCTTTGATCCATCCACTACAAAAACCGATAAATCACAATCTCTAATCGAAGAATAAGCTCTCTTATCTAAAACAACTCCTAAATCCGATTGAGGTTTATGAATCCCAGGAGTATCAATAAAAATGATTTGTGAATCTTGATCATTATAAATACCTTGAATATTATCACGAGTTGTTTGACTTTTAGCGGTAACAATCGATACTTTATTACCAAGAATTCCATTTAAAATTGTTGATTTACCAACATTTGGTTTCCCAATTAATGCTACAAAACCTGACTTCATATACTTAAATCATCCTCATCAAACGAATATGGTAATAATTCATCAACTGTCATTTCTTTAATTTCTCCATTCAAATTTGCAAGATAGATAGGTTTATTCTTTGGGAATAATTCGCTAAGAACTTGACGACATTGACCACAAGGAGAAACAGGTCGATTGCAATCAGCAACAATTGCTAAAGCTTCGATATCATCTTGTGAATGTCCATGCATATAGGCATTGTAAATAGCGTTTCTTTCACCGCACATTGAGCAACCATAAGCAGCATTTTCAATATTAGCTCCTAAATATACTTCACCATCTGAAGTTAATAAGGCTGCACCAACTTTAAAGTGCGAATAAGGCGAATATGATAAATCCAAAGCTTCAATTGCTTTACTAACTAATTCTTCTTTTGTCATAAAACTTACTTCCTTTCTAAAATTTTCTCTTGAAGAGGAAACATTATATTTTCATCTTCTTTAGTCATATGATTATAACCAAAGAGATGTAATAAACCATGAACGAATAAAAAACATAATTCTCGATTAATTGTATTGCCATAACTTTTTGCATTTTCTAGGGCTACATCGTAACAAATATATATTTCTCCTAAATCAATAGGAACATCACCTTTAATCATTTCTTTAGTATCATCAAGAAACGCGAAAGATATAACATCAGTTGGTCGATCAATTTTTCGATAATCTTTATTTATCTCGTGAATCTTATCTTTATCAACAAATGTTACACTACAAATATAATTGTCATTTTTCTTTAATTCAAGAAGGGTATTCTTAAATATATTTAGATATTTTTCATAATAAATATCTAAGTTTTCTTTTGTTTCATTACTATAATCTAATTCCATATAAAAATTATATATTAATACTTGTTAAAATAATACAAATAAAGTGCTTTAAAGTGCTGATATTTGTCATAATTCCTACTAAAATTTAGAATTTTTTCAAAATTTTCGTTGAGATATAAATAAAAGAAAAAATGAAAAAGCATAAAATTTAATGAATTTACTTCGCTTAAATTTACGTAAAGCAAAGACAAAGCAATTATTAAGAAAACCATAATATATCTTTTAAGATTGCAATAAGATACATAACGATAAGTTTCATAATTTAAAGCACTTATTCTTTTAACAAAAACTTTTGTTGGTATATTTACATCATAATTTAGATTCTTTTCGATTGTATCTATCTTATTTCGTTTATATTCGTAAGTATATTTTTCAAATACTTTGAATATAATTTGAAAAAGAATAATCATACCAATCGATAAAAGATTAAATGGGCTATTGATTCCTAACACTACAATTCCAAAAATTGTCATCATAATTAAGGATAATAATTGGATAGGATTAGAAACTGCTAAAATCTTAAATTGAGTCATATCTGCATATCGTGTTTTAAAATCATGATGATTAAGGGCAAACTCACTTACAATTAAATGATTATCAAAGTATTTCATCGATTGAATGAGTATTTTCCGATATATAAACTCAAAAACAATATAAGAAACAAATAGACTTAATGAGACGTAAAAAGAAAATTTTCCATCTATAAAATATAGAGCCGCAATCAAAGACCCAAAACTCAAAATCTCAAAAAACATCGTCAAAATCGTCATTCTCTTTGGAATGAGTTCTATTTTTTTAAGCGTAAAATCACTTCCAAGCGTTTGAATAACTTCTAAATATTCACCATTCCAAATATTAAGAAGTTTCTTTTTGTTTAAATAATATACACCAATACTTGGATCATATATTTGACATTTATTCTTCTTAATCTTTTTGACAAGAACCATATGCATCATGTTATTTTCAAGAATTGGAATTAATATCGGTGATATCACCTTATTTAGGAATAATTCATCACGATTAACCATCCTAAAAGCTCCTAAAATTAATCCTTCTTTTTTGGCATATAACATTAAATCTCGTAAAGAAGCAGAAGAATCTATTGACGGTTCTTGATAAAACAAAAAATCTTTCCTTTTATATGTC
>Ga0265294_10005551_pt1 | contig 15388 bp, 10 predicted proteins | sample MunlanPumphouse3_FD_192504 | JGI IMG/M metagenome (GOLD analysis project Ga0265294, IMG submission 192504) | Groundwater microbial communities from a municipal landfill in Southern Ontario, Canada - Pumphouse #3 | ecosystem: Environmental > Aquatic > Deep subsurface > Groundwater | place... | reverse complement strand
GAATCACGGACCCCAACAGAACTGCCATGCGCCCAGAGTGTCTGAGCGCACACATTATCGCGTTCGCTTTCTGAGTGAAAATGTTAAAGTGATACTGTTAACGACGCGATTTCATGTTGACAAAAAACAAAAAAGTGTCATCATGGACGCCGTTCTTTTCGACGCGAAAGGATTTTGAATGTTTGTCCACATCACAGGGACGGGCTCGTATCTGCCGGAGCACGTGGTCACCAATGCCGAGCTTGCTGCCAAGCTCGACACCACCGACGAGTGGATCTACTCGCACACCGGCATCCGCAGCCGTCACATCGGCGCGGACGATGAAAGCACCTCCGACATGGCGGTCAAGGCGGCGCGGGCCGCACTGGCCTCGGCGGGTGTCAAGCCGGAAGAGCTCGGCCTGATCATCGTGGCCACCTCGACCTCTGACTACCAGGCGTTTCCCTCCACCGCCTGCCTGGTGCAGCACGAGCTGGGGGCTGCGGAAGCGGCCTGTTTCGACTTGCAGGCGGCCTGTACCGGTTTTATTTACGGGCTCGAAGCGGCGCGCGGCATGCTGCGCCATAACCCGCGGCCGGCCTTGGTCATCGGTGCGGAGATGATGTCGCGCATCGTGGACTGGAGCGACCGCAACTCGTGCATCCTGTTCGGCGATGCGGCCGGCGCGGTGGTTCTTGAAGCCAGCCAGGACGTGCCGGGCGGCATCTGGCACTCGATCCTTAAAGCCGACGGGTCGGGCTCGCAGCTTATCGTTCGCGAAGGCGGCGCGCGCGGGCTGGCCAGCGGCCCCTGGATGCAGCACACGCTGCAGATGAAGGGGCGCGCGGTTTTCAATTTCGCAGTGAAGGTGTTTGACGAGGTGCTCTGCGGGCTGTTGAACCGGTCCGGCCACACCTTCGCCGATCTCGCCTGCGTCATCCCCCATCAGGCCAACGCCCGCATCGTCGAGGCGGTGGCGCGCCGCATGGAGGTGCCGCTGGAAACCTTCTACATGAACATGGAGACGATCGGCAACAGCTCCGCCGCCTCGATCCCTGTGGCGCTGGACATGGCGATCGCCTCCAAGAAGATCAAAGAGGGCGACCTCATCGCCATGGTCGGCTTCGGCGCGGGGCTGACCTACGGCGGCATCTTGATGAGCTGGCGCGGGCAAGCGGCTAAACCGGCGCTCGCGGCCCATCCCACCGCGTGACCCTTTACGGAAACGAACGAGAAACGGAACAAGGAGTAACCAAACAGCGTATGAGCGGCAACACCAAGGTTGTGATCACGGGGCTGGGCGTCATTTCGCCCGTCGGCAATACCATCGATGAAATGTGGACCAGCATCCGGAACGGCGTCAGCGGACTCGGACGCACCACCAAGTTCGACCCTGCGCGCGTCGATTCAAAAGTCTCGGGCGAGGTGAAGAATTTCGACGTCTCGAAGTATGTCGATCCCAAAGAGGCGCGCCGCATGGGGCTCTTCACCCAGTACGCCCTGGCTGCGGCCAAGCAGGCGTGGCAGGATGCCGGTCTCGCCGACGGCGGCGCCGATCCCGAGCGCGTCGCGGTGATGGTTGGCAACGGCATCGGCGGCAAAGAGGTCGACGAAGAGGGCTACCACACGCTTTTCGAGCGCGGCCCGGGGCGCCTCTCGCCCATGCTCATTCCCAAGCTCATCGCCAACGAAGCGGCCGGCAACATCTCCATCGCCCTGAAGGCTAAAGGCGCCGCGCACACCGTGGTCACCGCCTGCGCCTCCGGCACCGACGCGCTCGGCATGGCGCTGGACATGATCCGCGCGGGCCGCGCGGACGTGGTCATCGCGGGCGGCACCGAGGCCACCATCACCGAGTACTGCGTGGGCGGCTTCTGCTCCATGAAGGCGTTGAGCACAAAGTACAACGACACGCCCGAGAAGGCCTGCCGCCCGTTTGAAGCCGGCCGCGACGGCTTTGTCATGGCCGAGGGTGCCGCGATGCTGATCCTCGAGACCGAGGCGCACGCCAAAGCGCGCAACGCCCGCGTCTACGCCGAATTCGCCGGCTACGGCGCCTCCGGCGACGCCTATCACCTGACTGCCCCCGACCCCGAAGCCGCCGGCGCCGTCCGCGCCATCAAGGCCGCGCTTAAGGATGCGGGCCTCGGCCTCGAGGATGTCGATTACGTCAACGCCCACGGCACCTCCACCCCGCTGAACGACCCGATGGAGACCAAGGCGATCAAGGCGGTCTTCGGCGAGCAGGCGCGCCGCCTCAAGGTCTCCTCGACCAAGAGCATGACCGGCCACCTGCTGGGCGCCGCCGGCGCGATCGAAGCGGCGATCTGCGCGCTCGCCATCCGCGACGGTTTTTACCCGCCGACGATCAACAATGAAAATCCCGACCCTGCGTGCGATCTGGATGTCGTGCCCAACAAGGGCGTGCAGGGGCCGATCCGCGCGGCGATTTCGACCTCGCTCGGATTCGGCGGACACAACGGCGTGATCGCCCTCAAGGCGTACAACTAACGTGCGCCCTCAACAGGAGAGTGAACAAAAGATGAGCGAAGCGATCAAAAAGACCAAACCGGATACCGCCGATTATCAGCCCTATGTGGGACCGGTGGAGGAGCTGTTGCCCCACCGCAAGCCCTTCCTGTTTATCGACCGGGTGCTGCACGTGGACAAAATCTTCACGATCGGCGAGATGACCTTCGGCGAGGATATGTGGTTCTTTGCGGGCCACTTCCCCAATTATCCGGTCGTGCCCGGCGTGATTCTCACGGAAACCATGGCGCAGTGCGGCGGTGCCGGACTGGTGGCCTCTGAGCAGATCCCCAGAGGCGCCGTCTTCCTGCTCGTCGGCGTGGATAACGCCAAGTTCCGCAGGCAGGTCCGCCCGAACGACACCGTGCGCATGGAGATCGAGAACATCCGCGTCAGTTCGCGCATGGCGATTCAGCACGGCAAGGCCTTTGTCGGCGATGAGCTGGCAGCCGAGGCGGAGTTCCGCTGCGTGCTGGGCCCGTCTGCTTAACGCTCACGGGGAGCCTGTCAGTTCCAACTCGGACCAGGCTCCCCAGTCGCCGCTGCTGTCGTCCTTCTCGCCGGCATCCGTGATCAGCAGCAGGCTCACGGTCTGGCCGGCCCACGGCGCCAGGCTGCCTTCCAGCGTGTACCATGCATGGGCGGCAACTTGGCGCCGTGCAATTTCATGGCGCTGTCCTTCCGCATCCTCCACCGCGATTTTAAACAGCAGGCCGTCCCCCACATCACTGTCATCTTTTTTGCCGACCGCGCAGCGGATTTGCAACGCTTCGGACGGCAGCGTCAGGCTGTAGCGCGCAAAAGTATACCCGGTGCCGCCCTTGTAAGGCGGATGCATGAAAAGCCCGCGCGGCTTGGTGTGACCGCCGCAGGTCGACGACGAAGCATAGAGCTGCGCGCCGGTCGCCCCGTCCAGTTCGCGTTCGGCCTGGCCGCGCAGCGCCATACCGCGCGCATACCAGGCGGGCAGCGGGAGCCCCTGTTGGGCCGCCGCGGCCGGTGGAGGCGGAGGCGGCGGCTCTTCAACCGTGAAATCGATCCACGCGCCTTCGCGCTCGAACCAGAGCCGAGCCCCGGGGCGCGCGTCGGCCGGAATCGTCACCGCGTGTTCGGCGGCCCCCTGGATCAGCACGCGCTCGCCCGGCTTGACGATCTCACACGCACAGGTGAGCACGGCCGCCGGCGGTGCCGCGCCGCGCCGCACGCGGTAGCTGAACGCGCCCTTGACCGGCCGAACATAGCTGAGGCCGCGCGCCGCACGCACCTCGGCGGTGCCGAGAACGCCGTTCGTCGCGTCCAGCGCCAGCGCGTCGCTGAAGGCGTACGGGAATCCCCCTTCATCACATTTGTGCATCAGGATTTCCGCCAGGCCGTTCGTCAGCGCGCGGCAGATCGCGACACCTGCGGCCGCGCCTTCGGCAAACCGCGTGAAATGGCCGCGCCCGTCGATGTAGGTGTAGGCCGGCGCGACGGCGAGGTCGGCGCGCCGGCCGTTGACCGACCCGCTGAACACGCGCACCGCGCCGTCTCCGCTGCGCCCCCAATAGCCGTTGGGCGGCAGATCGAGCGGCTGATCGGCCACGGTTACCGCCATGCGCGCCTCCGGATGGCCGTTGGCCGCCGTGACCGTGCCGTCGGCGTAGCGGGTCACCACCTGCGAGCGCGTGTAGGCGCCGTTGGCCAGCGCGGCTGACGTCTCGTGCAGCGCACCGCCCGCATCCGCGTAGCGGATCGTCTCGGCCGCGGCCTGCGTGTATCGGCTGGCCAGCGCCTGCAGCATGTAGTAGCTGCGTAGCTCGCCGTCGCGCCCGTACAGCAGGAAGCCGGAATGGCCGAACGCCACCGTGGCGGCCAAGAAACGGTCTTTCGCGACGTCCGGATCAGCCGGCGCGCTCTTGCCGGGATAGAACATGTCGAGATTGCCCATGCCGAAGTTGCAGCAGAGCGGGTGCAGACAGCGCAGGTCGAAATCGACCAGCCACGGATTTTCGTGAATGCGGTAGTTCTGGTCCTGCGCATAGTTGCCGTCGGTCAGGCCGCAGTAAGGGAAATGGTTGTTGCCCTCCGAGTAGACCGGCCCGTCCCAGGCGGCTTTTTGCAGCAGCATGATCTCGCCGTATGCGTAAAAGACTGCGGCAAAGGTGCCGGCGCCCGGGACGCGGGCGTCGTAGTCCACGCGGCTCCAGGGCGTGACCGCAGTGTGGACATCGCAGTACGCGGTGCTGAAACCGAACTTCTTCTCAATAATCGGCGCAAGGCGTTCGCAGAACTCGACGGCGCGGGCGGGCTTGGGCGCGTAGCAGCGCTCCCACGCGTGCTGCAATTGATTCTCGCGCGTGCGTGAAATCAGATCGATGTGCCAGAAGCCGTTGACCGGCGCGAAATCGGTGAAGTTGTTGTAGGGACCGTAAACAAAGCCCAGTTCGTCCTGCATGATGCGGGCGTAGTCATACTGGCCTTGGTCGCCGCCTTTTTTGGGCGCGGGGTCGGTGCGGAAGGTAAAACTCTCGTTGCCGTCGCGCCAGCCGGTTTCGTGATCCGTGACCACGAGTTGCGTCATGCCCCAGCGATGCACCGCGCGCCAATAGGTCGCGTCGCGCGCGCGGTCGCTCGCCCCGTGCGCGCGCCAGACCCGCGTGCCGGTGACGCCCTTCCAAGGCGAGGGCGGGTTCGGAATGTTGGGCAGCACGTCGTCAAAACGCGGCGAGAGCGTCAGCACGAAACGCTCAAAGCACGGGTTGCGCCGGCCGTCGGTCTTCGGCGCATAGCGCGTGCCGCCGTTGCTGGCGAGCGAACCGTCAAAGCGCACGTTTTCGGCAAACGGCGTGGAGGCGTTTGACTGCGTCCAGTCGATGTGCGCCAGATAAAAGAGCGGTGCGTCGGGGCTGCCCGACACGATCACCGTCGGCCGCGCCAGACCGTCGGCATAGCCGTAGGTGTAGTAGGGCAGCGTGGCGAGGCGCGGATTGACAAAGCCGCGCGTGGCGCCGAAGCGCACCTCGCCGATCTCGCCCTGGCCGGCTTGGATGTCCATCACCAGCGACTTGCCCGAGAGATGAAAGCGGAGTTGCGCCTCGACGCTGCGTCCGCCCTGCGTCAGCCGTCCCGCGTAGGTGACGCTCTTGCCGTCGGTCGTGACCGTCACCGTCTCGCTCTCGGCGCGCGCCAGCGCACCGGTCGGCGTGGACGGCGCGAAGTACAGGCCGCCGCCCAGCCCGACACTCGTCCAGGCCCCGCCGTCGGCCCAGCGCACGGCCAGCTCGTCCCACGCGCCGAGCTGAGCGGGCAGACGGAATTCAAGGCGTCCGTCCTCGCCCTCGCGCACCAGATAGTAACGGCCCGACTCGCCGCGGCCCACACGGGTCACGGACGGCGCGGAGTCGCGCGGCACGATGGTCAGCGGCGTGTTGGGAAAAGGCAGAACTGCGGCGCCGGTGTTCGCGCCCGGGCCGCACGCCGGGAAGACCCGCACGCCGCGCTGCGGTCGCGGGGCGAAGGCGAGCGGCTCAAACCGTTCGGTGAAGACTGCCAGACTGTTGAAGAAGATCACCCGTTCTTCGGTGTTGCGACCGTTGGTGACGTCGATCGCCGTCAACGCGGCCCCTCCGGCGACGCGCGCGATCTGCCCCGGCTCGAGCCGGCGGTGGCAGAGGAACCACTCTTTGAAATGTACGCGGGCCAACGGCACCGAGAAACGCACGCCGGCGCTGTCGGTGAAATGCAGCGTGACCGACACCGGCGGCGTGCCGGGATCGGCCGCGTAGCTGTGGTTGTTGCCGTAGATCCAGCAGGTCACGGCGTCAAACGCGCCGGTCACCGCCACCGGTGCCGGCGGCAGCAGGGTAATGCGCGGCTGGGGGCCGGTCGCGCGGTAGGCGAGCTTGGCGACGCCGTCGCCGAAGAGCAGAACATCGTCTGACCGTTCGAAGCGCGCTTCGGCGTCGTTCGTTTCGACACGCCATCCGGTCACCCCGTTGAACGGGATCAACGCCGGATGGTCATCCTGCAGGCGTCCAGCCCGCACCCGCTCGTACGGAGGCTGCCCCGCGCCTTGGGCACACATCACCCCTGTGAGAAGTACAATTCCGATCCATCTGCTCACGTCATTCCCCCCCGCTTGCCGAATTCCATTTTTTTCGCTGGATACAGTCTATGCGTTCATCGCCCCGCTGACAACGTCGAGCTTGAGGTTCGCGCAGCTCCCGCGCGTAACCTCCACGCTCTGGTTAGCTTATCTCGCTATGGACCGGTTTCGGTGCCTAAGCCAAGATCCCAAGTGATGTCGCACTTTTGGCAATGCGCCTGCCACATATCCAATTTGTTGTTCTGTGTGGTTTGTGTTCGTCCACCACAATCAGGGCACCTCACGTTATACAGCATGACGAATCCACCAATCAGACCCGTTGAAACAAGAATCATGAATGATATCAGCATCAAGTCACTAATTTGGTCGTTCTTGCCGTCAAGACAGAAGGACAACCCAATCGCAAAAACTCCGAGAAGAGCAACTGTAAAGATGAAGGTTATCATCCTCCTGCTCATGCTCGGATGCTTTTTCGTCATGTTCATTCTCCTCACCGCCTTGTTGGCGGTCATGGTTGCCTTTCGGTGTCGGGGTCGGCATCGGTATCGGGATCGATTGGGTTTGTCCGGTACGCTTCCGTTTCTTTTCCGTTGACTTCCGCAATGTTCAGGGGAATCGCTTGCGACGCACGAAGCAGTTGGTCCTTCGCGTTGCGGTGTCCGGCCAACGCCTCACAGAACCGATACACCTATCCGACGCACTCGATGGCGGCGCGATAGACGTCCAGTTTCTCGTGTCCAAATGCCATGCCGATTTCCTTTCGACTCCGATACCGACACCGCCCCCGATCTTCTGCCGTTCTGTTCTCTTTCTCCGCTTCGGCTCACTGCTACACCTCAAATAACGGGCGCTCTCGGTATGCGCCTCGCAATGATCATGTGTACTGTAGCACCCGAAATGTCGCCTTAGCAAGGCCGATCCGCCGTTTTCCGTCGACTGCCGGACAGAATACCTGTCCCTCCGCATCGTTCACGTTCACGTACCCGTACCCGTACACGACGGCCTCACCGCCTTCCCGCCGTTCACGTGAACGGGCACCGCTTCGCTGTGAACGTGTACGGCCTCACCAAAGTTGAATCGCACCCGTTTCTGCTTGCCGCAGCTCCCGTGCATCGGTAAAGTTTATGCGTGATGCCTGCCCACCTCTACATCCATGTCCCGTTCTGTGACGGCAAATGCCACTACTGCGGTTTTTTTTCAGTCGTGGCGGCACCGAGCGTGATCGACCTTTACAGCATGCTGCCGGCGCGTGAATACGACTGCCGGCGCGCCCTGCTGCCCGAGATTGACAACGGACCGCTGAGCACGCTCTACATGGGCGGGGGCACGCCGGCCATGCTGGGCTGCGAGGGGCTGAAACGGCTGGCCGACGCATTGGCCGCACGGTTGCCGCTCGGCACCGTCGAGGAATGGACCGTGGAACTCAACCCCGCCTCGGCCTCGGACAGCATCCTCAAAGCCTTGGCTGCCATCGGCGTGAACCGCATCAGCATCGGCGTGCAGAGCTTTGACGACGCCACACTGGCCCGCATGGGCCGTCGGCATGATGCCCAGGCGGCCTGCGCGGCGGTGAAACGGGCGCAGGACGCAGGGTTTGAGAACACGGGCATCGACTTGATCGCCGGACTGCCGGGGGTGTCGCCCGCGCTTTGGCAGGAGACGCTCGAACGTGCGATGTCGCTCTCGCTCAAGCATCTTTCGATTTACGCGCTGACCTTGGAGCCCGGCACGCCGCTGGCCGTGCAGGTCGCCGCAGGTCTCGAGCTGCCGGATGACGAGGCGCAGCTCGCCGCGCTCACCCAGGCCGAGGGCGCGCTGGCGCAAACCGGCTTCACGCGGTATGAGATCTCAAACTACGCGCTCCCCGGCTTTGAATGCCGCCACAATCTGGCGGTGTGGCGCGGCCACGACTACCTGGGCCTCGGCCCGGCGGCGGCCTCGCGCATCGGCCGCTCGCGCTGGACCAACAGTGAAGACCTTGAGGAGTATATCAACGCCCTGAGCCGCGACAGCGTGCCCCCCGGCGAACGCGACACGCTCGGCGCGGCGGAGGACGCGGCGGAGCGGGCGCTCTTCGCCCTGCGCCTGCACGAAGGGGTAGACCCGGCGGCCGACGCGCTGCGCTTTCCGGCGTTGGGCCCGCAGGCGGAGCTTTGGGAGCGCCGCCTTGACGAGCTGGCCGCGCAGGGGATCACCGAGCGCGGCGGACGGCGCTGGCGGTTGACGGCGCGCGGGCGCGAGGTGTGTGACGCGGTCCTGCGTGAACTGGTCTGACCTACGGGAAAGGAACGGCCGCTTTGATCATCCAGACACCCGCGATCGCGCTGCATATCCGCCCTTGGTCGCAGACGTCCCACATGGTGACCTGGATCACGCCGGGCCACGGACGGATTGTGACGGCGGTGAAGGGGGCCTGCCGCCCCAAGAGCGCGTTCTTGGGGCAGTACGACCTCTTTTACACCTGCGACCTGCTCTTCTACCGGCGCGAGCATGACGGCGTGCACGCGATTCGGGCGTGTTCCCCGATCGACCTGCGCGAGCCGCTGCGCAGCCGCTGGCGGCACGCCGTGGCGGCCGGCTACCTCTGTGACCTCACGGCGCGTGTCGTGCCCGGCCAACAGGAGTCCGCCGCCCTGTTCAGCTTGCTGAGCCAGACGCTCGACCGGTTGGCCCACGGCTCTGAGACCGACGACCTGCGCGGCCTGCTGCTCTGGCATGAAGCCCACCTGTTGCGGCTGCTGGGGCTGCTGCCCGACCTTGCAGCCTGTCCGCTCTGCCATCCGCCTGAGCGCGTCTGGTTGCGCTTCTCTCTGCCCTCCGGCCGTCTGAGCTGCCCGCATCTGGCCAAGAGCCAGCCCGGCGAAGCCGCCGTGTCGTTGCACCGCGAGGTGCGCGATCTCTTTCTTAACCTGTCGGAAGCCCCCTGTTATGAAGCGGGGGCCCAAGCGGCTGAGCTCCAAAAAAAAGCGGCAGGCGCGAATCTTCTCCTTGGCTTATCCCGATTTCTTGGTATGTTTATGGTGTTTCATCTCGAAGTGCCCTCGGCTGTCCGTCGTGTCGCTTGGGAGATGTTGGACACAACCCCTACGCAGAAACCTGCGTGATAGGAGACCAAGATACCATGAAGTGCGCCCCCTTGTTCAGCCTGACCCTGGCTTCCACGCTGGTGGTCGCAACCGGCTGCAAAAAAGAATCTGAGGTCGCGAAGGCCGCCGACACCCCCGCGGCGCCCGTCGCCGTGACCGCCGAGCCCGCCGCAGACCCGAACGAAGTCGTTGCTTCCGTGAACGATACAAAATATCTGCGCAAAGACATGGCCGCGGTGGTTGACGCGTTGATCAAGGCGCAAAACGTACCGGCCGAGCAGATGGCGGAGGCCAGAAAATATTTCGAGCAGCGCGCGGCATACAGTTTCATCATGAAAACGCTGCTTCTCGGCGAGGCCAAAAAGCAGGCGGTCGCCGTGACCGACGAGGACCGCAAGGCCCAGCTCGCCAAGATGGAAGAGGCGCTGAAACCCCAGAACAAGACGCCCGATCAGTATTTCAAGGAGTCGCCGCTGGGCGAGGAGGCCGCGCGCGCCGAGTTTGAGGACGGCATGGTGATCGACAAGCTTATCCAGAAGAACGTGCTGGCCGACATCAAGATCGACGACGCGGACATCAAAAAAGCGATCGCCGATGTCGAGAAGAGCAATGCCGAGATTGCCGAGAAGAACAAAGGCCTCGAAGCGGATAAGACTGCGAAAAAGGCCAAGATTGAGAACATCAAGAAGCAGCTCGACGGCGGCGCGGATTTCGCGGAGCTGGCCAAGGCGAATTCTGACTGCCCCAGCGGCCAGAAAGGCGGCGACCTCGGCGAGTTCACGCGCGGTCAGATGGTCAAGCCCTTTGAAGAGGCCGCCTTCACGCAGGAGATCGGCAAGATCGGCGGCATCGTCGAAACGCAGTTCGGCTACCACCTGATCAAAGTCACGGCCAAATCGCCGGCGACCGAAGCCAAGGGTGACACGCCGGCGAAGCCCGAGGCCGTCACGGCGTCGCACATCCTGGTAAAGATCGATCAGGCGCAGCAGCCGCAGCCGGTGCCCACCGCCGAGCAGGTCACCGAGCAGCTCAAGCAGGGCAAGTCACGCGAAGCGGTCCAGAAATACATCGAGGGCCTGAAGGCCGCCGCGAAGATCGAAACGGTCTTCAAAGAGATGCAGCTCTAAGCAGCCGCGCGCAGGTTTGAACAAACAAAAGGAACGCTGAGTCCTCAGCGTTCCTTTTGTTTTGTCCAAACACGGCCCTTTTAAAAACAGAGCGGCGCGGACCGAAGCCCGCGCCGCCGCGTTGCGACACCCCGTTGCGGGATGCGCGAAAGCGCCGCGCTTATTTGCCCCAGGGCTTGCCCGGCAGCGGCGCCTGATCGTCGCCGTACTCCGGCATCGCCACATCGCCCGCCTCGAACTCCTGCCAAGTCGGCTTGCAGACGAGGTTGTAATAAGGCGAGTTCTGGTTCTCGATGACATCCGACATGCGGACCGTCTGGCCGGTGTAGGCCGATATGCGCCCGATGATCGCGCAGGCCGTGCCCATCGCGATGCTTTCGCCCTCGTTCATGAGCGGGATCTGCCCGAGGATGCCGCGCAGCAGGTTCTCGTGCTCGATCACGTACGGGTTGCCGTCCTTGATCGCGTAGGTGTTGCCGTTCAGCGTGTAGGTGTCGCCTTCAAGCTTCAGCGCCTCGCCGCCGACCTTCTGGATTTTGCCGCCGCCCGAGATCTCGAACTGCTCCGTGCGGAAACGCTCGCCCACGAACCCGCTGGTCCCGCCGATCTGGCGGCACTGGCTGTGGATGTGGATGCCGTCGCCGTAGTCGAAGTCCACGCCGAAAAAGTCGTACTGGTTACCCGAAACGCGGCGCGCGCGCCCGCCGAAGGCGCCGGCCGTGCGCGGGTAGCGCCCGATGAACCAGTTCGCGACATCCAGGTTATGGACGTGCTGCTCGACGATGTGGTCGCCGGACATTTCCGTCCAGTTCACCCAGTTGCTGCACAGGTAGGCATCGTTCTTCATACCCTCTTTGCGCGCGCGCACCCACGGCACCGTGCCGTTCCAGTAGACCGCGCCGCCCAGCACCTGCCCGACCTTGCCCTGCTGCAACGCCAAGGCCTGCAGCAGATAGCCTTTCTGATGGCGGCGCTGCGAGCCAGCCACCAACGCGAGGTTTTTCTCTTTGGCCAGTTTGGCAGCCGCCAGGAACTGGCGCAGGCCCGGCCCGTCGACCGCCACCGGCTTCTCGGCGAAGACGTGCTTGCCGGCCTTGATCGCCGCCTCGACGTGAACCGGTCGGAAATTCGGCGGCGTGGCCGTCACGATGATCTCGCAGTCCGAGGCCACGACCTTCTTGTAGCTGTTCGCATCCCAAAAGGCGTTCTTCTCGTCACAGCCAAACTTCTTCGCGGCACCTTTGGCGCGGTCTTCGAAGAAGTCGCACACGGCCACCAGCTTGACCTGATGGCCGAGGTTCTTGGCGGCCTCAATGATCTGCGCCATCGCGCCCGAACAGCGCCCGCCCGCGCCGATCATGCCGACCTTGAACACGCGCGGCGCATTCTGCGCCATGGAAACGGTCGGAGCCGCCGCCATCATCGCCGCAAACACACTGGACCCCTTGATGAACTCTCTACGGTTTTGCATCTCTTCTCCCTTACGATACTTGCACCCATGCACGAGCCCACTCATGCAATAATGAACGAATGAACTTCCTTACGCCATCGCCCACTGCTCGCGCAGCATCGTGGCCATATTGCGGATCAGCCGGATCTTCTCCTCCTGAGGCAGCCCCTTCTTGGGGTCCTCAGGGTTCTTGGGCCAGCCGCCCTCGAAGCTGACCGCGCCACGGTAGCCGATGAGCTTAAGGCCCTTGAAGCCGTCCACATAGTTGTCGGCATCGCGGTGCACGCCGGGGATAATACGCTCTTTCAACCCGGCGATGTGCACGTGCGTCAACAGCTTGCCGCCGCAGATAAAGGCACCCATAAAGCTGGTCTCCTCCAACCCCATGTGCCAGAAATCGCCCATGACCGTCGCGCCCGGCCCGATGTCCGCCGCGATACGCGCGCCGTCCGCCACCTGCCGCAGGAAGGGCGTCTCGTTGCGCCGCAACGGCTCCAGCACGATCGACGTGCCATGCTTGTGCGCATGCTCCGCCAGGCGCTTGCCGGTGTTCTCGACAAAGTCCTTGCGCAACTCCTTGGCGCTCAACCGGCCCGGCTCGCTCAGCTTGCCGCGCGCCGGGCAGATGATCAGGCCCACCGACTTCATCTTGCCGAGCGCCTCGAGCACCGGCAGGAACTTCTGCACCTCGGCCTCGCGCTTCTCAGGCTCCGCGTACGAGAAATCACTCGGCCCGCACGCCGTGGCGAGGAACAGCTTTCGCCCCTTCATCGCCTCGATCATCGCGTCGCAGTTTTTGATGGGCCAGTCGCCCGAAGGGATCTCGACCGCCGTAAAGCCGTTGGCCTCGAGAAAATCCAGTTTTTCTTTGATCTCGCCGCCCGGGATCGCCCCCCACTGCAGGCACAGATTCAATTCGGCCGGCTTCTCCGGCGGCGTCAACTTCGGCATGCCGTTCCCTCCGCCTGCTTGATCCGCAGCGGCGCGCGGCGCGCCGCAGACGGTGGCGACCCCAGCCACAGCCGAAGCCGTAAGAAAATCACGTCTTTTCATCAACTCCATCCTCCTGTTTAACCCTCTCCCCAAAGGTCATATCGTCACCTACAGTACCACGGAGAAGGTTGCCCGGTCAAGGCCTCGACAACGTGATAGCCAATGTGATAGCCAATGCCCCACCGTTTTGTTAGTCTTCGCTGTGTCGGGTGAAACGATGCGGCATGGCGCCGCACGAGGCACCCGCCTGGCACTCGCCGGGAACACGCCGTTACCGACCTTGGAGAGATGCATGCAGATCACGCGAAACGCAGACCGGGCCGCACGCTGGATGGCGGCCGTCATGTGCGCCGCCGCCGCCCTGCCGGGCAGGGGCGAGCCGACCGGGCTCAACTGGCGCATGGACACCTACGAGCCGGTGCCCCCGCGCCTGGCCGACCCGTTGGACGGCGCCACACTGACCGTCTCCGGCCAATGGAGCGACCGCGGCCCGCACTTCGTGACCGACGGCAAGGTCGAGGCGAACAACCATTGGGCCTGCGAGCAGCTCCCGGCCGTGCTGACCGTTGCGCTGCGCGAGCCCGCCACACTGCAGGCGGCCCGCATCTGGTTCTACTTCGGCGAGCCGCGCGTCTATGCGTTTTTCATCGAGGCCTCGACGGACGGCAAGACGTGGACCCGCGTGGCGGACTGGACCCGGAATGACCGCCCGGCCACCGCCGAAGGCTTTGTCGTGCCGTTCGCGCAGCCGGTCGAGGCGCGCGCGCTGCGGGTCACGATCACCGACAGCAGCGTGCGCGGCGCCGGCGGGCACATCGTCGAGTTTCAGGTCACGCCGACCGACTTCGCGCCGGGCCTGCGCGGCCGTTGCGCGCCGCTCGACCGCATCACCGCCACCAACGCCGAGGGCGACGAGACGCAGCGCTGCTGGCGCGCCGCCGCCTGGCGCAACGAACGGGTCCACGGCCAGTTCGTCGTCTGGTCCTCCGACCCGGTGCCGCAACTGCGCCTGAACTGCTCAGCGCTGCGCAGCGAGCGCGGCGCTGAGATCCCGGCCGCCGCGGCCGTGCCGCGTTTTGTGCGTTACGTGCTGGCTGACAAGCAGCCGGTCGGCGACATTCTCGACACCGCCGAACGGCTCGATCTGCAGGCCGGCGGCTTCAGACCGGTCTGGCTGACCGTAACGGTCCCGCCGCGCGCCAAGCCCGGCCTCTACCGCGGCACCCTGACCGTCACCGGCGAAGGCGGACGCGCGCTCGCCTTCCCGCTGGAACTCACCGTCCTCGCGGCCCGGCTGCCCGACCCGGAGGAGTGGGCCTTCTTCCTTGACCTGTGGCAGCATCCTTGGGCCGTCGCGCGCTACCATGGCGTGAAGCCCTTCTCGCCGGAGCACTACCGCGTGCTGGAGCCCATCTACCGCGAACTGGCCGGCGCGGGACAGAAAGCGCTGACCGTGACCATCACCGACCTGCCGTGGAACCATCAGAATTTCGACGCCTACCACACGATGATCCCGCGCGTGAAACATCCCGACGGCACGTGGTCGTTCGACTACGCGCTCTTCGACACGTATGTCGCCTTCGGCCGGCGCTGCGGCATCGGCCCGCAGATCCACTGCTACACCATGGCGACATGGGGCAACCGCGTATCTTACACCGACGGGGCGACCGGCGACACCGTGCGCCCGGTCCTGAAGCCCGGAACGCCGGAGCACGAGGCCTACTGGGGGCCGTTCCTGAAGGATTTCCAGCGCCACCTTGCGCGCAAAGGCTGGGCGGACGACACCTATATCGCCATGGACGAACGCGGCGCGGACGACACGCGCGCCACCGCCGACTGCGTCAAGAAATACGCGCCCCGCCTGAAGGTCGCGATGCCCGGCAACCACCCGCCCAGCCATTTCAAGGGGATCGACCTCGCCAACTACTGCCAGTTCATCAGCCACGTCGACCCAGCCTTCCTGCAAGAGGCCGCGCAACGCCGCGCGCAAGGCAAGACCACCACGTTCTACGTCTGCTGCGGCCCCCGCCGGCCGAACACCTTCACGGCCAGTCCGGCCGCCGAACCGGTTTGGCTCGGACTCTACGCCGCCGCCAACGGGCTCGACGGGTTCCTGCGCTGGGCCTTCGTCAACTGGCCG
>Ga0265294_10005550_pt1 | contig 15390 bp, 11 predicted proteins | sample MunlanPumphouse3_FD_192504 | JGI IMG/M metagenome (GOLD analysis project Ga0265294, IMG submission 192504) | Groundwater microbial communities from a municipal landfill in Southern Ontario, Canada - Pumphouse #3 | ecosystem: Environmental > Aquatic > Deep subsurface > Groundwater | place... | reverse complement strand
ATAATCCCTACCAACTCTGGACCCATTTATGTAAAGTTCGTATAAACCCAGAGCCGAGGCATAGATCCTGGCCTTGACCACTTGTTTGTTTACATTAAATTCTTTTCTGAAAAAGGGACAGGGATTGGACTGTGAGCGATCTTCTTCCCAGCCGGGGCTGATCCAGGCGGCTCTCCATTCGCCTGAAGTCAACAGGCCCGCTTCCCAGTAGGCCGTTTCATCGGAACTGGCCTGATTGCCCTGATTATCCCATACAGTGACTTGCCAGTAAAGCCTCTGTCCTGAAACCAACTGAGGCCCCTCGTATTTGACAAAAACAGACTGTGCGGACGTAACGACATCGCTGTCCCAAACTAATTGATCGTTTTTCAATGCTTCGGGAGTGGAGGCTACTTTAATTCTGTATGCGGTCTGAAGGCTGTTTTCTTTTTTGGCATCCAATTCCCAGGACAAGCGGGGATTGGAGCTTATTATCCCCAGGGGATTGATTTTGTATTCTGTCCTTAAGTTTTTGACATTCATTTTTATATTCAATTAATGTTTATCTCAGGTATTTGAAAAGCTTTTCCCAGTCCGAGATCAAAGCCTGCTACCGGTTAGGACTGAAGCATAGCCTGAATGTCTCTTTCTACGGGGTTATTAGAGAATAGGGCGCAATTTAGAGAAAAGTTTTAAAACATTTCTACTAAAGATCGCTAATTATCCTTGTTTTTGATTTACAGTAAGTAAGGAATCACAACTTGCATGAGAATTTTCAGGATTATAAGATTTAAGTCTTGCGCTTTTGAATTTTTCAAAGAGGTTCATGTCTTTTTTTGTTTTATCATTTTTATGCAGTATTTTGCCCTCCAGCAAAATATTCAGTTTTAAGTCTTATGAAAACTGCCAATCGCTTAACTCCCACGAACAGATTTAAACTAACAGGACTTATTTCCCTGCTGCTTTGCCTTGGTTTATTTGGCTGCCACGAAAACAAACAATTAAGCTTGCCTGAGCCCGAACCAATACCTGTTTTTCCTGTACCGGCAGCAGAAAAGTCAGTTCCTATGGGTGATCCTGATACATTCGAACTTGTCCGTATGGATTTTCCCATGTTCAAGGGCCCCTTTGAGCCCAGCTGGGAATCAATCCATGAACATTACGGAGATTATCCTGCCTGGCTGAGAGAATCAAAATTTGGCATTTGGGTACATTTTGGACCTCAGGCTTCAGGAATGAGTGGCGACTGGTATGCCCGCAGAATGTATGTAGAAGAGGAACAAGCATACAAAAACCATCTTAGGGATTATGGACATCCTGCCCTGGAGGGCAATGGATATAAAGATTTGCTGAGAACATGGAATCCAGGACAATATAATCCTGAAGAACTTACTGATTTGTATTATGAAGCCGGTGCCCGCTTCTTGTTTATCCAGGGAGTTCACCACGACAATTACGATCTCTGGGATTCAAAATACCAAAGCTGGAATTCTGTCAACCTGGGGCCTAAGCGCGATTTTCTGGCGGAATGGGCCAAAGCGGTACGCGCAAAAAACATGTACTTCGGGGTGACGTTTCATCACGAATATACCTGGTGGTGGTGGGAATCTGCATTCAGATCCGACTCCGCAGGAAGTTATGCGGGCATTCCCTACGATGGAAAATTGGTGTATGAAAGCAAGAAGCAGCAAGCATGGTACGAACAATACGATATAAAAAGGCTCTACGGAGTCAACTTAAGAGAGTACGAAGGCGTTGGCATTTCCCGTTATGCGCCGGAAAAAGGAATTTTTAGCAAGCATCTGGATTATGCACATTGGTACGCAAACAACTGGGCCCTGCGCATATTGGATGTCATAAACAAATACGATCCGGATTTTATCTACACCGACGGCAACGATACTCAGCCTTTCAGTGGCAAAAAAAGCGGCACTGGTTACAAATGCGATGCGCCTCAACGCGTCATAGCCTCTTACTACAATCAGGCCTTGGCCAATCATGGCAAAATCGACGTATTCAGCATTGTCAAATTTCATCCTGCCGGAAGAAGAGGTATCGTGACTACTTTCGAAGGCAAATTCCCCAGGGACATCAAAACCGACCAAGCCTGGATAGGAGAAAACCCTATAGGAGATTGGTATTATGCTCCTGATTTCGTATACAGCGCCGATGCTGTAATCCGTTTTCTGTTGGAGTGCGTCTCCCGTGACGGTGCCTATGCCGTAAGTGTTCCCATACGACCGGACGGCTCTCTCGAAGAAGAGTGCAAAACAATGCTTGCAGAAATCGGATCATGGATGAAAATCAACGGGGAAGGCGTTTACGGCAGCAAAGCCTGGAAAAAAGCGGGCGAAGGAAAAGACGGCACAATCAGAACCCTGCCTGGCGGCAAGATTGGTCAAAAACAAGCAGAATTTCAGTTCAGCCCCGCGGATTTTAGATTTACCGAAGGGAAACAGGGCGATTTGTATGTTTTTTGTATGACGATACCTGCCCCCGGAACAGAACTCAAGATTTATTCACTAGGGAATAGAACAGGACTTTTAGACAAAAAAATTTCTGTGATCCATCTCCTGGGCTGCAAATCTCCTGTAAAATGGGAAATAAACGAAGAAGCATTGTCCATTGTTGTGCCCGCAGAGCTTAATCATCATAAAACTGCCCTTTGTTTCAAACTGCAATTTTAAGATTGACTAAGGCTCAGGGTCAAAAAAAGAAGAGGATACCTAAACGACATCCTCTTCTTTTTTTATAGCAATCTCTAAAGAGAATCAAATGTACATATTCACTATCGCCTCGTACAATTCCTGTTTGCCGCTTACCTGGCGGGGTTCACCATTTTTAAGGGCAAAAGTACGAAGATCTTCCAATCCCAGGCGTCCTTCTTCGAAGCCTTGCCTTCGCCCTGATCAAAGGAAGAATAGCGTTCTTTACGCATTTTTTTGTAAGGCGATTTTTCCAGGATGTCGGCAGCAGCCAGCAAAGCACGTGCAAAAGCATCCATGCCGGCAACGTGAGCAATGAAAATATCTTCCGGATCGGTGGAGTTTCTTCTTGTTTTGGCGTCGAAATTGGTGCCCCCGCTGCCTAAACCGCCGGCTTGTAAAATAACCAACCAGGCCTCGGTCAATTCGTTTAGGTTCATGGGGAACTGGTCTGTATCCCAGCCATTTTGATAATCACCCCGGTTGGCGTCGATACTGCCCAGCATACCGGCGTCGGCAGCACATTGCAGTTCGTGCTCGAAAGTATGGCCGGCCAGTGTAGCATGGTTCACTTCTACGTTTACTTTGAAATCTTTGTCCAAACCATGGGCTTTCAAAAATCCAATAACGGTTTCTGTATCGGCATCGTATTGGTGTTTGGTGGGCTCCATGGGTTTGGGCTCAATCAGAAAAGTCCCCTTGAATCCCCTGGCACGGGCATAATCGCGGGCTTTGGCCAGCATCATGGCCAAATGCTCTTTTTCGCGTTTCATGTCGGTATTGAGCAGGCTCATATAGCCTTCGCGACCACCCCAGAACACATAGTTTTCACCACCCAGGGCAATGGTGGCGTCAAGGGCATTTTTAATCTGAGTAGCAGCATAGGCCACTGAGGCAAATTCCGGATTGGTGGCAGCACCGTTCATGTAACGTTTGTGACTGAACACATTGGCTGTACCCCACAAAAGTTTAATCCCGGTTTCGGTTTGCTTCTGTTTGGCGTATTCAACAATGGCTTTGAGATTGCTTTCGTATTCTTCTATCGTTTCCGCCTCGTCGACTAAATCAATGTCGTGGAAGCAATAATACTGTATGCCTGTTTTGCTCATAAATTCAAATCCGGCATCCATTTTTGCCTTGGCTCTTTCCAGGATTGAACCCTTGTTCCAGGGAAAGCATTTGGTGCCTCCGCCAAACTGGTCGCCGCCTTCGGCACAGAGAGTATGCCAGTAAGCCATGGAAAAACGGGTCCACTCAGCCATAGTTTTGCCCATGACTACTTTGTTGGCATCGTAATAACGAAAGGACAGGGGATTTTTGGATTGGGGTCCTTCATACTTGATTTTCCCGATACCGGGAAAGAATTCTTTAGTTGACATAATTATTTGTTTTTGTATTGTAATTACTAAATATATTGCTTCCAGCGACTGTAGGCTTCCATATAAGCAGCCTGCTCAGTCGGATTTGGATTGATTCGGGTAATTTTTTTGAGTTTACCAAAAGCTTCCTGCGTTCCGGAATAAATACCGGCTCCTATACCGGCTCCCCTGGCAGCTCCTATCGAGCCGTCGGTGTCGTAAAGCTCTATACTGGCTCCGCTAAGTGTAGCCAGGCTCTCACGAAACAGGGGGCTAAGGAACATATTGGCATGACCCGCTCTGATGAGCCGGGTGTTGATGCCCATAGACTGCATGATTTCCATGCCATAGGCAAAGGCAAACACAATGCCTTCCTGGGCTGCCCTGAGCAAATGCGCCTGGGAATGCCTGTTGAATTGCAGGCCGTGTATACTGCAAGAAGAAGCTTTGTTTTCGAGCATACGTTCCGAGCCGTTGCCAAAGGGCAGGATGGAAATGCCGTCAGCGCCTATGGGAGCCTGAGCTGCCAATTCGTTCAGTTGAGCGTAACTTAGGTTATTAGACGCACTGTTGCGTTTAAGCCAGGCATTGAGAATTCCTGTGCCGTTGATGCAAAGCAATACACCTATACGACTAGCCTCTGCACTGTGATTCACATGAGCAAAACTGTTTACCCTCGATTTGGGGTCGTAAGCCAGGCTGTCATTCAAACCATACACCACACCCGAAGTGCCGGCAGTGGCGGCAATTTCGCCCGGATTGAACACATTCAATGACAAAGCATTGTTGGGTTGATCTCCGGCACGGTAACATATGGGAGTGCCCCTGGACAAGCCTAATTCTTCGGCTGCAGAAGCCAACAAACGTCCTTGTTCCGAAAAGGATGGCAGGATCTCAGGAATCCGATCCCGGTCTATGCCCCAATAATCCAGAATAAAGTCTGCAGGCTGATGATTTTTGAAGTCCCAGAAAATGCCTTCGGATAAGCCCGAAGCAGTGGTAACAGCTTCGCCGCTCAGGCGCAGGGCAATATAATCTCCGGGTAACAAAATCTTGTCGATCTTCTCAAACAGCCCGGGCTCCTTGTCTTTGACCCAGGCCAGTTTTGCCGCGGTGAAATTGCCCGGTGAATTGAGCAAATGCGAGAGACAACGCTCCTGCCCCAGCTCACGGAAAGCCTTTTCGCCGTAGGGCACGGCTCTGGAGTCGCACCAGATGATGGCCGGACGCAAGACCTTTTGCTGTTTGTCAACCAAAACCAAGCCATGCATCTGATAAGAAATGCCGATGGCTTTGATCGAATCCGGTTCAACTCTGGTATGCGATAGTATTTGCTTGGTGGCGATTTTGAGATTTTGCCACCAATCCTCGGGATCTTGTTCTGCCCAAGCTGCTTGCGGGGCCTGTATTGACATTTCGGTAGCCGGTGAAAAAGCCGTATAAAGACATTCTCCGCTTTGGGCATCCAGCAAAGAGGCTTTCACCGACGAACTTCCTATATCATATCCCAGTAAATACATGCTTAGGCAATTTTGTGTGAGCCCTTGCCAATCTTTACCTCGTAAATCTTGGGGGCCTTGTTGAATTCAATTTTGTAGGCTGCAATGGCCTCTTCGACAAAAGCAGCGTAGTGACTTTCTTCCAGGAGATTTATAGTGCAGCCGCCAAAGCCACCGCCCATCATGCGGGCACCCAGGGCTCCGTTTTTGATGGCTATACTTACCAAAAAATCCAATTCTTTGCAGCTAACGTTGTATTCTTTGCTCAAGCCTTCGTGCGAACCGTACATTTTTTTCCCGAATTCTGTGTAATTGTCGTGTTTGAGCGCTTCGCAGGCATCGAGCAGACGCTGGTTTTCTTCGATCACATACCGACAGCGGCGATAAGTGCTCTCTTTGAGTTCCTTTTTGAAATCGTTCAGCAAATCCAGGCTGACATCGCGCAGCAATTTCACCTGAGGATGTTTTTTTTGTATAGTGGCGACCCCTTCTTCGCATTCTGCACGACGAATATTGTATTCCGAAGCAGCCAGATTGTGCTTAACCTGAGTATCGAGCAAAACCAGGCGGCAATTTTTGGGATGAAAAGGCACCAGTTCATATTCCAGCGAACGGCAGTCAAGTCGGATAAGGTGATCTGTCTCGCCAAAAACAGAGGCGAACTGATCCATGATACCGCAACGAACCCCGACTGCGTTGTGTTCGGCAGCCTGCCCTATAAGAGCCATATCGATCCTGGCAAGGCCCAGATTAAAAAGGTCATTCAGCGCAAAAGCAAAAGTCGATTCCAAAGCCGCCGAAGTCGATAAACCCGAACCGATAGGAATATCTCCGCCAAACACACAATCGAAACCTCCAACTTTCAAGCCGCGTTTGCTGATTTCACTGATCACACCGTAGATATACAAAGCCCAGGACGCCGTTGGCTTTTCATCCAGAGCAAATTCGGCTGTTTCCTTCATGTCGTAGGAATATACCCGAACTATCTCGGTGTCGTTGGGTTTGATCGCTGCTACAATAAGCTTATCAATAGCTCCGGGAAACACAAATCCACCATTGTAATCGGTGTGTTCGCCTATGAGATTCACACGGCCGGGAGAGGCATAGAGACTGTATTCAGAGCCGTAGCGCTTGTTGAATTGTGTTGTTATTGCTGAGTAATCCATTGTATTTTTAAATGCTGATTTTTAGTTACTGATCTCTTTATGATGATGATGATGCACTTAATGACTTACCAAAGTTTTGAAGGGTATTCTCCCGCCTCGACCAGGTCTTTGATTTTGCTAACCACTGTAGGACGGTCTTCGGCATAAGTCACCCCGAACCATTTGGCAGGAGTGTCCAAGACCTTACAGGCAGCCTTGCCCTGATTAATCAGATTGTTTACCACCCAGGGAATGTAAAACTCAGCCTTGGGATTGTTGATGTTTTCATTGAGAAACTCAATAAAGTTGGCTTCGGAATGATCGAAATAATCAGGCGTAAAACCCCACATGTTCATTGATACGGGAGCATTCTCTTCCACTGTCACCAATTGCTCGTTTTCGTCTTTGAACTTGACCAGTCCGTCTTGGTCGCGAATGATCCAGGTACGTTCCACTACGGTGGTCAGGCAGTCGTTTTGGTCAGTCTGACAAATCCCCCTGGCTACCGATCCGCTTTCGGACAAGGTATTGCCTATCCTGTAACCAACCATGCAATATTGATTGTTTTTCCCCTGCATTTCGTTCAAAGCCCTGGCCAGCACAACATAGCTTTCTCTGCCGTAAAAATCATCGGCGTTGATGACCGCAAAGGCTTCTTTGATGACATCTTTGCCCATCAGTACGGCATGATTGGTGCCCCAGGGTTTTTGTCTGTCGGGCGGACAGCTAAAGCCTGCAGGCAAACTGTCAAGATCCTGAAAAACAATTTCCACTGGTATAAAACCTTGATATTTACTGACAATTTTAGTTCTAAAATCTTCTTCGAAACTTTTACGGATAACAAATACCACTTTGCCGAATCCGGCTCTGGCAGCATCAAAAATGGAATAATCCATGATGGTTTCTCCGTTGGGACCCAGTCCGTCCAGTTGCTTTAATCCTCCGTAGCGGCTGCCCATGCCTGCCGCCAATACAAATAAGGTGGGTTTGCTCATAATCCTTTTTTTGCGTTAAGAAACACAAAGGTAGGCAGAATATTCGTATCTTTGCGGAGCTTAAAAAAAAAATAAACATGAAAAAGCTGTTTTTTTTTATATCGCTATTGCTTATCACCAGCCATATTAATATGATTCATTCCGAAGTAAAAGAAACTTATGTCCTGATGGAAACCTCCATGGGCAAAGTCAAAATCAAACTCTACAACGAAACCCCCAAACACCGGGACAATTTTATCAAGTTGGTAAACGAGGGTTATTTCAACAACCTGCTCTTTCACCGTGTTATCAAAGACTTTATGATTCAGGGCGGAGATCCGGAATCGCGCAATGCGCCTGCCGGTAAACAACTAGGTTCCGGCGGCCCGGGCTATACGATTCCCGCTGAATTTGTTTACCCCAAACTCTTCCATAAACGCGGAGCTTTATCGGCTGCACGCACCGGAGATCAGATGAATCCACAAAAAGCTTCCTCGGGTTCGCAGTTTTATATTGTCTGGGGGCAGGTTTACAAGGCCTCAGATATCAGCCAGCTGGAAGAACAAAAAATAAATCAGCTTAAGAATGCCTATTTTCAGCAATTGGCCGGAAAACAGCAAACTAAAATTCAGCAGCTGTATCAGGCCAACGATCAGGCCGGACTGCAAAAGCTTCAGGACGAACTGATAGCCCTGATGGAAGCCCATTTTCAGGCGAATCCACCCCAGGGACTCAGCCCGGAACAAATCAAAGCATATACCAGCCTGGGCGGTACTCCCCACCTGGACAACGAATATACCGTCTTTGGCGAAGTGGTCGAAGGTCTTGATGTAGTCGGAAAGATACAATCAGTCGAAACCGGCACTGCCGACCGGCCCAAAACAGACGTCATTATTACCAATATGAGCGTGCTCGAAAACTAATTATGCGTTTTCACTCCCACCGACTGAGCAATGGTTTGCGTCTCTTGTATTGCCCTTTGAGCAGTACAAAAATGACCACCGTAAATCTCATGTACAACGTGGGTTCCAAAGATGAACATCCCGAGCATACGGGCTTTGCTCATCTTTTTGAACACCTGATGTTTGCAGGATCTGCCCGGGTGGAAAATTTTGATAAAGCGGTGCAGGAAGCCTACGGCGAAAACAATGCCTGGACCAGCCCTGACGTAACCAACTATTACATTACCCTGCCGGCTCACAAGCTGGAAACGGCCTTGTTCCTGGAAAGCGATCGAATGAATTCGCTCAACATCAACCAACGCAGTCTGGACATTCAAAAACAGGTAGTACTGGAAGAATTCAAGCAACGTCACCTGAATCAGCCCTACGGAGATGTCTCCCTGCTTCTGCGTTCCCTGGCTTACCAGGGCCATCCTTATTCCTGGCCGACTATAGGGAAATCTCTGGAACACATCGAAGCTTTCGAATTGGAGGATGTGCACTCGTTTTACCGGCAGTATTACAGCCCCGACAATGCCGTACTGGCCATTACCGGCGAGTTTGATTTTGATCATCTCGTCGGGCTTACACAAAAATACTTTGGAGCAATTGAAGCTTCCAAACTAAGCAAAGCTGAATTGCCGGCCTGGCCCCAACAAGAAGGCCCCCGTTTTCTGGAAGTAGAACGCCCCGTTCCTGCCCCGGCTTTGTATAAACTCTGGCGGGCATACGCGGTGAGCGAAGAGGCCTATACCGTTTGTGATCTCCTGACCGACGCCCTGGCAGAAGGCCATTCTTCAAGGCTCTATCAGCAACTCATCAAAGAGCGCCAAATTTTCAGCCAGGTGAACATCTATGTAGGCGGTGAAGGTGAGGCCGGTGCGGGCAGCATACAATTTTCGGGCAAACCGGCTCAGGGTGTCAGCCTCGAAGAAGCCGAAAAAGCTTTGGAAGACTGCCTGAATCAAATAGCAACGGAAGCTCCCGGACAGGAGGAGCTCAACAAATTAATCAACAAACACGAATCGGCCTTTTTGTTTCGCAATACCAACGCCCAGAACCTGGCCACTCAGGCCTGCTGGTACGAAATCCTTGGTTCGGCAGACAATTACCTGCAAGAAACCAATAAATTAAAAGCTGTTAGCGGCGAAGACCTCCGCGCTATGGCCGAAAAAGTTTTCCGGCCGGAAAACTGCTCTAGCTTATATTACCGAAACACCTGAGGATGCTTCTTTCCGAAGGCCATATGAGCTAAAAAACTGTACTGTCCTGTGTTTTTAGCGCTGTGGCTTTATTTTTGAGAGCCAACATCTTTATTTGGCGGCAGGGATATACCTGTCACGAAGCTATTCTTTATTCTCCTTCGTTTTTGAGCAGATCGCCCGGATGAATCCAGACCGGCTTGCCTACGCCGTCGTCAATTTCTACTTTTTCGGGCGGAACCAATAATTTTTCGGGTTTCAGAATATATTGATGCAACAGACGCAAACCGGTTGCGTAATAGTGGCCATCGCAAACCCGCTCATCCATGACAAACTTTAGACTCATGATCTTTTTGGTGCTCAGGCTGCCGTCAGATTCGACATGATTCAGGGCCTTTACCCGACCCATGGCCACAAAAATGGTACAGGTGCCAAATTCATACAGGTGATGATAAATAGCCGGTGTACCAATGGAGCCCACATTGGTAAAAAACAAGCTGCAATGCCAGGGACTGATGCGTTCAATGCTTTTGGGCAAAAATCCTAAGTTGTCGCTCCAACGCATCAAAAAGGCAAAGAAGCGAATGACACAATCGGGAAAATAGCCAAAGAATTTTGAAGTTTTGTCTGATCCGTTCTTTTCTTCACTCTTAACTTTTAGCTCGTATTCTTCCTGCAATTTGCGGGCAACGTCGGCCAAAGTGTCGGTGGGTTCAAATTCCGGCTTAATCAGGGTTTCTTCGCCTTTATCGGTCAGCGAGCGCTTAACAGCAATGGCGATGGAAATAGTGTTGCGCGAAAAAAGCTTGTTCCAGATAACGAAGCGATTTAGATAGGGCCTCTGCGAAAACATCCTTACCAAAGCAGCCAGCACCACATGCATACGGCTCAGGCCGGGAATGTCTTTTTGGTGTTCTGCAATGAAATCTTTCAGGTGGTCTGTTTCAAAATCTTCTGTCACGAAATTCTGGGCATCGACTCTGGTACGCAAAATATAGGGAATGATGTTGAACACAGCATCCACATTGCGCACTCTCCAACCGTCGTAGCGGTCGAAGATGCCTTTTTTGAAGGTTCTTTGCATAGGGGTAGTATAAAGATTAATTTCCTCTTTCTCAGGCAGCACCTTTTTGCCTGAGCGCGACAAATATAGAGAAATTTTTTATATCGGTTCTATCCTAATAGAATTTACTACCCAATTGGGGTCTGAGCCGGAGCGCGAGAATTCAAAATCCAGCTTTTCGTTGTTGGTGTTCACTTCAAAAGTGGTACTCAATACCTGGCCTGTAGCCGTGGTAAAGTTTGAAATCATCACCTGGCCATTCACTTTGACACACATTTGGTCGTGCATATACGACAAATCACCCTGTTTGACGGTCACTTTGTAAGCGCCGTTTTTGATATGAACCCGAAACACTGACGGGGAACCTGACATATTGAAATCTCTTTCCTCCTCGTTCATGGCTTCTCCTCTGTCTCTGGAGATAACAGGGCTTAACCAGCCGTAAGAGCCATTCAACAAGCTGTTGCCGGTTACTTTAATAGCTGAGGCAAACAGTGGTGATTCCTCTGTTCCAAAATCGAAAAAGGCTTTTTTTAGCAAACGGGGCTTTTTGACCACCACACGGCATTTGCCTGTAATCCCGTTGAAACCTGTCGCCGTAATTGTGGCTCTGCCCGGGGCCAAGGCTGTCAATATTCCGTTTTCCAGACTTAGCACTTTTTCGTTGGAGGAACTCCAGTTCAGGCTTTTGTTCCTGGTGGAAAAAGGCAGGAAGTTTACCTTAACTTCCCGGCTTTCTGCAGGATATAAACTGAGAACATCTGGCTTAATATTGATTCCCTTTAAATCATCGGTTTTTTCCATTTTTGGAAAAACCAAAGAAGTGTTGTAACGCTCGTCGGCATAAAACTCGTAACGGCCACGCATCCAAACAACATCAAAAAAACCTTTTTTGTGATGACGCGGCACTATGGGCCGCGCATTCAGCAGGCCTTTGGGGGTATTTTCCGTAAGTGCCTCCGATTCCCAACTTTGCCCGTGATCTGTCGTTGTATATTTAAAAATCTCGAATACTCCATCCACCTGTTTGGACAAATACACAATGGAGGGATCGTCGTAATCCAGAATAATCCCTCCGGAATAATTGGGTTCGGGTTCGATTTTTCCCTTAGGTGTTTGAGGGAACCATCTGCCTGCTTCGGTAATCTGGGTACTCGTCCATGTATCCCCATTCCAGCGGGCATAATGATAGCGGTGATCGGTATCTGTTGGGAAAGAAGCATATACCATCACCGGGAAACCGGTTCCCTGTTCCAGGGCGATATCCCAAATCCATCCTTTGCCGTAAGAGCTTCCATTGTAGACTTCGTCCATTTCCAGAACATCAAGCGGGCCCTCTTCGAAATCCTTGATCAGGGAGCCGTCTGCCCGGTAAAACCGATTATCATTAAAGCGACAATAAAAGATTTTATTATCCAACACATCCCTGGGATGCCCGGTGGTAGCCGCCATGTGAATGCTGCCGTCTGCCCCCTGGCAATAACGCATATAGGGACGTTTGCCGGTACTGACAATAAATTCCTGCTGATTGCCGAATGTTTCTCCATTGTTGGTCGATAAGACCATATGAGGCTTCCAGGAGCTGCCGCCCCTGAAAAACAGCAAGATGGAATCCTTGCCCAGCTGAAAAGGATAAGGATAGGTGACGGTATGTCCAAATTCGTATACCTCACCCCAGGAGCTGATATCTTCGGGGTTGGTGGTAATATACCGCTTTATAGTATTTCCGAAATGAGCCGCCATAAAAACAATAATGCGCCCGTCGTCCCTGATAAACAAAGTAGGATTGGCGTGATCGTCCGACTGGAATTTCTCCCGGACTACGTGTTGAATAAATTCCCCGTTTTGATGGTTGTAGGACGCCACAACAATATCTCCAGAGGTCGTAACCCAGGAAAAGTAGGTTTGTTCTTTTTCTCCCTTGTGATAAATGGCCCTGGGATCGGCAAACCAACACCAGGCACCGTTGACGGCCAGCGTATCAAAAGCTGTCTCCAGTTCGCTCATTATGGGGTCTACTCCTTCGCTAGTCATTTGAACCCGCTCTAAACTGCCATCTTCGTTGTAATTAAGATAATCGACGCAAACCGAACGGCTGTAGCTGGTACCCTGTGTCTGCATACCGCCGTTGTGGTAGAAAAAATACCACTTTCCCTTGTATTCAACAATAGACTGATGGTTGGTATTTGAATTGCCTGCGATTTCGTTCAGGATGCCTTTGAATTCCCAGGGGCCTTCGATACTTTCGGACATGGCATAATGTATCTTTTCGGGGAAACCCGAAGCATAAGTCAGGTAATATTTCCCGTCTTTTTTGTGTATCCAGGGAGCTTCGGTAAAACTGAAACCCCTGAACATCACTTGTTTTACCGGTCCATCGAGCTCTATCATGTTTTCCTTAAGCTTTGCGTAATAACATTCGCGATTGCCCCAGAAGATCCAGGCCTGACCATCGTCGTCGATAAACACGGCCGGATCAATGCAGGCCCAGCTGTGCGAACTGGCAAAACAATCGGCATTGGTCAATAAAGCTTTGCCAAGTGCATCTTTGTAAGGCCCCTGCGGACGCTCAGCTACGGCCACACCAATACCTGTAGCATTAGTGCTCACATAAAAATAAAACTTTCCCTTACGCTCCACCACGTGAGCCGCATAAGCCTGACGGGAACTCCATTTAAAATCAGCTCCGTACAGAGGTATGGGATGTTCCTTGAAGTGTTTTAAATCCGTTGTGGAAAACACACACCAATTGTGCATGATATAGCGGTTTTGCCCTCCCGCAGCATCTTCGCCCGTGAAAAGCCACAAAGTATCCTCATGTACCATGGCTGCTGCATCAGCCGTGTATTTATGGGTAATCAGGGGATTACCCTGAGCTTTCCATAAAAAATGAGTTTTCTGCCCTTGAGGCATATTTTCAGCGCCGGCATCCTGAGCAGACATAGCAATAGTAGTACTTGTCATAATTAGCCATAAAATAAAGGTCCGTATCATAGTTTTTTATTTTTATCAAAACATCAACGCTTAATGTCTCCCGCTAGTCATCCTCCGGCAGAGGTCAAAAATAAAACTTAAATCACCGGCCCCGGGCCGAAAAATAATTCAAATTGGAGTAGTAATAACCTGAACGATGCTCCTTTTGGAGTAGTAAGAACCAAAAGCATGTTCCGTTTTGGTATAGAAAATCGGCTGGACAAATAGTTCTTTCGCTGCTTTTTCAGTATGTTTGTTGCTTTATCTTTAAAAATTGCAACTATGAAAACGGCCATCGTTAGCGGAGGAGCTCACGGCATAGGCAAAGCCATTGCCCTGAAACTTTTAAAAAAAGGCTGCGCAGTTGTTGTGCTCGATTCCAATCCGGATTACCTGCAGTCTTTGGAAGCAGAAAAAAACGGTTTGCTTTTTTTCCGTTGTGATGTGAGTCATCCTGACGAAGTAAACGAAGTTATGGTCAAAATCGAAGCCTTGTACGGCAAAGTGGATTACCTGGTCAATAATGCCGGCATCAGTCGTTTCGAGCCCATCGAAAGCCTGAGCACCGACACCTGGAACCATATTCTGGCCGTGAATCTAAGCAGTGTGTTTTACCTGAGCAAAGCCTGTTTGCCCCTTTTCAGCGAGAATTCCGCCATACTAAACATCGCCTCTACCAGAGCCCTGATGTCCGAACCCGACGGAGAAGCCTACGGAGCAAGCAAAGGCGGCATAGTAGCCCTTACCCACGCTCTGGCCATGAGCCTTGGCCCTAAAACAAGAGTAAATTGCATCAGCCCCGGCTGGATAGAAGTCGAAAACTACCAAAGTCTGTCCGAAACCGACCATAACCAACACCCTGCGGGCCGGGTTGGAAAAGTGGAAGACATCGCCGAAGCCGCCTATTTTCTGCTGAGCGAAAAATCAGGCTTCACCACAGGGCAAAACTTTGTGATTGATGGCGGGATGACTAAAAAAATGATTTATGACTAGAGCTTATTCCTCCCACAAGCCCAGCCCGCGATTGCGGGCTTTGCGCTGAAGTTTAAGAAAATGTTCGGCGTATTTAACATTGGGCGGAAAAGTGGCCACCTGGGCGTAGCCTTTGCGTACCAGCTCGGCATTCACAAATAATCCGTTTTCCAAATAGACATAGGCCAGCAGACGGCCGTAACGATCCAGGCTATCCAGATCAAATTCCAGTCTTACTCTTTTGCCTACGAGCAGGGATTTAGTATAATCGGAGGCTTCCCGGCCGTAAGGCTCCGGACCTTTTTGGGGATGCACCGTTTCGGGGGTGTCCACACCAATTAATCGAACTTTTCTCCCCTTTTCGCTGCCGTCGTCTACCCAAAAAGTGTCGCCGTCAACCACTTTGGTAACAGCCATTAATTGCGTCAGTTTCTTTTTTTCAGCCCGGGAATCGCAGGATAAAAACAAGAAGAAAACCAACATTCCCAATAAGGGAAATAATCTGTTTTTCATAATCAACATTCGCAAAACTTAAGCCCTAATATGATCTCTCCCCAAGTGGGACAAATTTCATTTAAC
>Ga0265294_10005547_pt1 | contig 15393 bp, 12 predicted proteins | sample MunlanPumphouse3_FD_192504 | JGI IMG/M metagenome (GOLD analysis project Ga0265294, IMG submission 192504) | Groundwater microbial communities from a municipal landfill in Southern Ontario, Canada - Pumphouse #3 | ecosystem: Environmental > Aquatic > Deep subsurface > Groundwater | place... | reverse complement strand
GGGAAAGGCAACCGAGGCGTTGCAATGTCCAAGTTGCGGGGCGAAAAATTTTACCGAACCAAAGAGCTTCAATCTATTATTTGAAGCGCTAGAGGGCACGGTTGAAGGCAAAAAAAATACAATATATCTTCGTGGCGAGACTGCCCAGTCGATGTTTTGCGATTTCAAGTTAGTTGCTGAATCAATGCGAATGAAATTACCTTTTGGTATCGCCCAAATCGGAAAATCTTTCCGCAATGAAATTACTACTGGGGATTTTTTCTTTCGTAGCCGTGAATTCGAAATTGCCGAATTAGAATATTTTGTAAAGCCGGGTGATGACGAAAAATGGTTTGATGAGTGGCTTATACTTTGGCGACAATTTTATATTGATCTCGGGATTAATCGAGAAAAATTATCAGAATACGAGCATCCAAAGAAATCACTGGCTCATTATTCGAAACGCACAGTGGATATTATGTATGAGTTTCCATTTGGAGTTTCTGAGCTCGCTGGTGTTGCGAATCGAACCGATTATGACTTAACACAACATGAAAAATTCTCTGGCAAGGATTTGAAATATTTTGACGAAGAATCGGGCAAGAAAATATCGCCTTATGTTATCGAGCCGACCATGGGGGTTGATCGCATAATGCTGGCTTGTCTTGTTGATGGATACAATGAATCGGATGGAGCCGATGGACGTGAAAAAGGTGATGTTGTGCTTAAAATTCATCCGAAAATTGCTCCGGTTCAGGTGGCGGTCTTTCCATTGATGAAAAAAGATGGAATGCCGGAAATTGCCAATGATATTCGTTATCAGGCGACAGTTTGTGGTTTTCGAGCGGCATACGATGAGTCGGGATCAATTGGAAAACGCTATCGTCGCCAAGATGAGATTGGTACGCCTTTCTGTGTTACGGTTGATTATGATAGCTTGAAAGACAAAACAGTAACTATTCGCGACCGAGACACGATGAAACAAGAGAGGATTAAGATTTCGGAAATTAATAATTATCTTTTTGAAAAAATAAATTCATAGTCTAAATTAAAAAAAATCACTAGTCTAGGACTGGTGATTTTTTAGTTTAGAATATATTATCCACAGGTAGTGGTGAAGTACCAGTTGACACCGAGCTGAAGAACTTTTAGTATGGTAACAGGTGGTAAAAGGTGGGAGAAAGTGGGATATGCTTAAGCCACGATCAAAAAAAATAAAAATAAAAACAAAAAGTCGATTAGTAGTTTTAAAAATTACTTTTGCTTGATTTTTCGAGGGGCGCATAAAGGTTTTAAATGTTTATCGGTGAGTTTAAACATACAATCGATGACAAAGGGCGCGTCTCTCTTCCTTCCAAATTTCGAGCGGCGCTTGCTTCTGGTTGTGTCGTGACTCGCGGCTTGGATCGGTGCCTATGGGTTTATCCAAAAGATGAGTGGCAGAATTTAGCGGAAAAAATTGCTTCACTGCCGATAACTCAGAAGAATGCCAGAAGTTTCTCGAGATTAATGCTGGCTGGTGCGACTGACACAAATCCTGATCGAGTGGGCAGAGTTAATCTTCCGGCTTATCTGCGAGATTACGCCGATTTAAAAAAGGATGTAGTGGTTGTTGGAATATATAACAGGATTGAAATTTGGCCAATTGATAGTTGGCAGAACTTTAAAAAAGAGATGGAAGAAAACAGTTCAGAGGTTGCCGAAAACTTATCTGAAATTGGTTTTTAAAAATATTATTTTTGACCAGTAGCCAGCACCAAAAGATCCTAGCTGGATTGGAGGGGCAAAGGCTTTCAAAACTTATCAGCTTTTTTACTTTCAGCTGTTCTTTAGCTGAAAACAAAACAAAAACAAAAAGCTGGCTACTGATCAAAATATAGTATTTAAAACCGGAGGGAAAGACCGTGGGTAGAGATTTTGTTTTCACCAATTCAAGAACTAATCAAATTGGAGATAAGAAGAGAACTGTTTCTAAAAGTTTTTCTGTTGGCCCAAAGGCTTCGAGGTTTATTGCAATTGTCGTTTTTACCGCTCTTGGAATAATCTATCTCACTCAGTCAACTCAAGGAGCGGATAGAAGCTACAAAGTTAGAGACTTGTCATCAGAAAAAACTCAACTTTTAGAGCAGAGAGACAGATTAAAAATTGAAGAATCTAGGCTGGAGTCATTAAATGAAATTGATAAATCACTAAATCCTGAGCCAACTCCGGAAGAGGAAGCTAAACTGGCACCTGTTTCAAAGGTAAATTATCTGTCTGGTGGCAGAGTTGCGTCAAACCAATAAATCTTAATTGTTGGCTAAGGGCCCTCTCATGCAAGGTTCGCCTTTTAACTAGTCATTCAATGTCAAATATGAATAGCAGATCGGAATTGCCGGTAAACAGAATCAAAGCAATATCTTTGTTTTTTGTGTTTTTATCATTACTTTTAGTCGCTCGACTTTTTCAGAAACAAGTTATTGAAGGCAAAGCGTATTCTGCTGAAGCAAAAAGTCAGCAACAGTTCTCGCGCGTAGAACTGGCTCAGAGAGGCAAAATTTTTTTCCATGATTCAGCTGATGATCTGTCCAAAAATTATGCGATGGCCTATGACATAAAAAGTTTTGCTCTTTATGTTGTACCAAAAAACATCGTTGATACTCATGAGGTCTCAAAAAAACTAGCATCTTTTGTTGGGCAATCAGAGATGGAGATATATGAAAAGATAAACTGTGATAAGGTTTATATTCCAGCCCTTAAAAAAGGTTTAAGTTATGATCAGGCTGATGAAATTGAGGAGCTTGAATTATCAGGGGTATATATTTTACCCGAATATAAAAGATATTATCCTGAAGCTGACTTTTCGGCTCAAATACTCGGATTTGTTGATGCTGAGGGAAACGGTAAATACGGTTTTGAGGGCTTTTATGACAAAGAGTTGAAAGGTTCATCGGGGAGAATCACCGGCGAAAAAGATACGCTCGGTCGAGTTATCTCGCTCCTTAGCGAAGAGAGCCCGAAAGATGGTACCAGCTATATTTTATCTATTGATCGATCGGTTAACTTTTATATAAATAGTGCGATTAAAAAAGCGGTCAAAGATTTTCAGGCGGAATCCGGCATGGCTGTTGCCGTTGATGTCAAAACGGGGAATATCATCGGTATGGCGTCGACTCCTGGATTTGATCCAAATAATTTCTCTGAATATGCAAATAATGGTCAAGAGGAGCTTTTCAAGAATCCGATCATAAGCAATACTTATGAGCCAGGCAGTATTTTCAAACCCCTCATTGTTGCTGCTGGTCTTGATTCTGGAAAGATCACTCCGGAATCAAGTGGGGTTTTTGGTGCTTCAGTTGATGTCCAAGGATTTACAATTCATACAGCTGAAGATAAAGCTTTTGGTCAGGAAAATATTGGGGATATATTGAAACATTCAGATAATGTTGGTATGGTTTGGGTCGGCGAACAGATTGGTAGCCAGATCATATATGACTACATTAAAAAATTTGGATTTACAAATAAAACTGGAATTGATCTTTCAGGCGAGGGTTTAGGCATCATTCAGCCGTTTAAAGACTGGCATGATATCGGTCGGGCAACCATTAGTTTTGGTCAGGGTATTTCAGTTACCCCAATCCAAATAGTAATGGCATATGCGACAATTGCTAACGATGGAATCTTGATGCGACCGAAAGTTGTAGAAAAGATTATTAATTATGATGGGAAAATATCTGAACCAAGTACAACCGAGGTTGCTAGAGTTTTATCAGAAAAAACAGTAAACGATTTAACCCAGATGATGATTGGAGTCGTCGAGGAAGGTTACGGAAAAAAGGCTGGAGTACCGGGGTTTTGGGTCGCAGGAAAAACTGGGACGGCACAAATCGCTAATACTGATGGTCCGGGCTATCAAGAGGGTGTGTTTATTCATTCCTTCGCCGGTTTTGCACCAGCCGACGATCCAAAATTTGCTTTGCTTGTACGATTAGATAAACCGAAAAATGCCCGTTTTGCCGAATCTTCTGCCGCTCCGGTTTTTGGTGACATTGCGTCTTATTTATTAAATTATTATTATCGTCTTTCGCCAAATCGTTAAAATATACTAATAATGAGAAAAATCTTACTCAGTATTATCGAGTGGTGGCTATCACTATTGGCTAGATCCAAAATTAAAAAAGCTAACCCTAAGATAATCGCTATCACTGGGTCATTTGGTAAAACTTCGACAAAGGAAGCGATTTATTTTGTTTTGTCGAAAAAATTTGGTTCTGATTGCGGCAAAAATTGGGGCAACATGAATAGTGTTGTTGGTTTGCCGCTGGCGATTCTTGGATTAAGAAATTATTCTTTTGGCCCCGGGTTCTCTCTCGATCTTTTTCGAGCCCTTTGGGGTTATTTTTTTTACCGCTTGCCTAAAATATTAGTTTTGGAGCTTGGCATTGATAAGCCGGGGGAGATGGATAAATTATTAAAAATTATCCAACCCGACATTGGAGTATTGACTGGAATTTCAGAAACTCACCTGGAAGAGCTAAAGGATATTGAAGGAGTCAAAAGAGAAAAATCTCTGATGGTTTCCGCCATTAAAGCGGGTGGTTTTTTTATTGTTAATGGCGATGATCAAAATTGCTTGGATATTCAGCCGGGGAAAGGTGTTGAAACGATAAAATATGGTCAAAATTTTGATGTTTCTTATTCTGACTTGGAGATTAGTATTTCCGGTAATAATTTCAATATCAGAGCCAATAAAGAGATCAGGCCAGTTAAATCCAAACTCGTTGGCGAACACTCTTTGAATATTCTTCTATCGGCGACGGCGGTTTGTCTAAAAATTGGCCTCAAACTACCAGAAATTGTTGAAAGTCTGGAGCAGATTCAGCCGCAAAAAGGTAGAATGAATTTAATAAAATTGAAAAATCAGATGATTTTGGTTGATGATTCTTATAATTCAAATCCAAAATCAGCAGTCGAGGCACTTAAAACAATTTCGGCGATCGATTGGGATGGAAGAAGGGTGGCAATTTTGGGTAATATGAATGAACTCGGAGAATATACAAAAGAGGGTCATTTGAAGGTTGGGGAGGAGGCGGGAAAAACCGTCGATCTACTTCTGGTTGTTGGCCCAAATGTCGGTAATTTCCTAAAAGGAGCAAAAAAGTCTGGAATGAGCGAGGATAATATCTTCTGTTATCCTAATCCAGAAAAATTAATCGCAGATCTTGACGAAAAACTAAAACCAAAAGATCTGATATTGGTTAAGGCATCACAAAATAAAATGCGGTTTGAGAGAGTTGCCGAACATCTGATCGGTGACATGGAAGTTTCTAGAAATATTCTGGTTCGTCAGGAAAAAAAATGGCAAAAAATTGTATAATAAAAATTGGAGGCGATAGATGGAGTTGATAATCTTTTCAAAAATTGATCTTATTCGGTTTTTTTGGCTTACAGGGCTTTCTTTTCTTATCGCAATGATTTGGACTCCACTCTTAACAAATTTTTTATACAAAAATCGACTTGGAAAAAGAATCCGCGTAGATAAAAACACCCCGATTTTTTCCAAGCTTCACCAGCATAAATCTGGAACGCCTACAATGGGTGGAGTGTTGATCTGGGTTACTACTGCAGTGTTAACATTAATATTTAATCTTGAGCGCCAAGCTACATGGTTGCCACTTTTTGCTCTTGTTTCTTCTGGAATTATCGGTGCGATTGATGATTTGTTAAATATCCGTGGCATTGGTGCCCATGGCGGGGGAATGAGATTTCGTGATAAATTTTTGCTCTATGCTGGAGTTGCAGCAGTTGGTGCCTGGTGGTTTTATTACAAGCTCGGGTGGAACTCAATTCATATACCCGGGCTTGGGGATTATATAATTGGTTTTTGGTATATGCCAATATTTATTATTGCGCTGGTTTGGGCGGCATTTTCTTCGAACGAAGCCGATGGTCTTGATGGACTTGCTGGTGGAATTTTTGCTTTGTCCTATGCTGCCTATGGAATAATCGCCCTGTCACAAGGAAAAATTGAGCTGGCTTTATTTTGTGGTACTGTTATGGGTGCTCTTTTGGCGTTTCTGTGGTTCAATATAAACCCGGCACGATTTTTTATGGGGGATACCGGTTCAATGGCCCTAGGGATTACTTTGGGAGTTATCGCTTTTCTAACAAATTCAATTGTCGTTTTTCCAATAATTACATTTATTTTCACTATTGAAGGACTATCGTTTTTAATTCAGCGATTTTGGAAAGTTGTTTTCAAAAAGAAACTATTTTTGTCCTCACCGATACATCATCACTTTGAAGCCGTTGGTTGGCCGGAGCAGAAGATTGTTATGCGTTTTTGGGTCATCGGTGCCGCTTCGGCAGTTATCGGTCTCGCTATTGCTCTCTTTGGGAAGGGATTCTGAGTTGAACTCATAGTTTTTTTCTGTTAAATTACTTCTGAGCTCAAAACAGTCACTTGGAAGGGGTTTTGACATTGAGGAGAGTTAACACCGGGCTTTTTGACTGTACAGGTGTTGAAGGTGTCCCGGATTGGCGTGCATTCGTTCCTGCCAGGCAGTCTGACGGAGCCGTAGGCTACGATGTGCGGGCTTGCCGAGTCCTTGACAAGGACTCGAGGCAGGTCATCGGGGACTTCCCTTACGCTATCGAGCCAGGAGGTTTCGCCCTTTTCGGTATCGGCGTGATCATGGCGATACCCCAGGGCATACTCTGTCTGGTGAACCCGCGCAGTGGGCTAGCGACTAAGCACCATGTCGTTCTGGCCAATGGTCCGGGGACAGTAGATCCGGACTACCGTGGCGAAATCGCCTGTTCGATGTATAACATCAGTGGGGAACCGTTCGTCGTCAACCGCGGAGACCGAATCGCCCAACTGGTCTTTGCACCTATCGTTCTGCCACAATTCCGTTACGTTGACAGCGTCGACAAACTGCCGGTGACGACTCGGGCCGATGGCGGATTCGGCTCCACTGGTATCAGCGGTGACGGTTTTGGCACTGCTGGCTATGACCTCGCCCTCAGACAGCTCGATATCTACTTCATGGAGGTTGTTCTGGCTACTTCTCGCCTCTCTGACTGTGTCCGTGGCTGCGAGCTAGACCTCGATGGCAGAGCTAAGCGCGATGATCGTGGTCAGCTAATCGGACAGACGAGAAGGCTGGGCTGTGTTTTCGCTCGAGGTCACAATAGTGTGGCCACCGGATTCAATGCTCAGCATCCAGGAGCCGACTCATGTGCTGAGGTCGGCTGTCTCAGGGATGCCCGTGGCATCGAGAGCGGCACTCGATTGGAGGTCTGCCGCGCGATCCACGCCGAACAGATGGCGATAACCAATGCGGCCAACGAGGGTTCGTCTCTCAAGGGTTGTACGATGTACTGTAACGCGGAACCCTGTCTCAACTGCGCCAAGGAGCTCACCAACATTGAGCTCGAGGCGGTCGTCATACTTGAGGGGGGCTACTCAAACACCGAGGGTCTGGATCTGGTGATGTCGGCCGGGATCCCAGTCCGAACGGTGAAGAAGGAGTGGCTACACACCGAGGGTTAAGAACATGATCCCACCAAAAGGTGGGTTTTTTCTTTCCAAATAGGCTTTTTTGAGCTAAAATAAAACTATGAATTTGGAATATTTCATAGGTAAAAATATAGCTTTGGCCGGCTTTGGTGTCGAGAATATCTCGGTTGCCAGGTTTTTGTTGAAAAACAATTTTGATTTTACCGTTCTCGATAGAGCACCAGCGAAAGATCTATTGGAGGAAGCACAAAAAATAATAAACGAAAATAATCTAAAAAATACTTGTGGTGAAGAGTATTTATCAGATCTTAGACAATTCGATATAATTATTCGTTCTCCCGGCATTCCTTATTTAACCAAGGAGATTGTAGAGGCAAAAAATGCAGGTGCCGACATTACCTCTTCGACTAAACTGTTTTTTAAATTTTGTCCGGCAAGAATTATCGGTGTTACTGGTACGAAAGGAAAAGGTACGACCTCTTCGATAATATTTGAGATCATAAAGCAAAATTTTGAAAACTCTTCTAAAAAACAGGTCTATCTTGTTGGCAATATTGGAACGCCGTCTTTCGATGTCATTGAAAAGGTTGGCGAAAACGACCTGGTTGTTTTTGAGCTTTCTAGTTTTCAGCTGCAAGATCTGGATATCTCACCCCAGATCTCGGTCATTACCAATTTGACAGAAGACCATTTGGATTATCATAAAACTTTAGATGAGTATCGCGGGACGAAAAAAAATATTTTGATGTGGCAGAAAGAAGCGGATTTTGCCGTAATTAATTATGATTATCCGGAATCAAAAAAATTAGAAAATGTTGGTAAGTCTAAAAAATATTTCTTTTCTGCAAAAGAAGAGTTGGAAAATGGTGCTTTTGTTGATGAAAATGGAGACGTATTTCTAACAATTGGGGGCAAGAAAAAAATTTGTTCAAAAGATGAAATTAAATTGATTGGTCGTCATAATTTGGAAAATATTGCCGCTTCCGCGATTGTTGGCAAGTTGCTAAGCATTCCATCAGCTGAAGTTGCCGAAGCGGTAAAAAGCTTTTCCGGTTTGCCACATCGACTAGAATTTGTCAGAGAGGTGGGCGGTGTCAAATTTTATAACGATTCTTTTTCAACTAATCCGACTCCGACTATTGCTGCAATAAGATCATTTACTGAGCCGATAACATTGATATTAGGTGGCTCCAGCAAAGGTGCTGATTTTTCACAGTTGGCAGAGGAGATTAAAAAATCTTCGGTAAAAAACATTATTTTAATTGGTTTGGAAGGCAAAAGAATTTTTTCAGCCCTTGAAAATAAAGATTTGAAAGTAAATATTATTCAGGGAGGAAATAGTATTTCAGAGACTGTAGAACAAGCGAAAGAGATATCTGGATCAAAGGAGGTTGTTCTATTTTCTCCCGCATGTGCAAGTTTTGATATGTTTGATAATTACAAAGATCGGGGTGAAAAGTTCAAAATAGCGGTAAACAAATTATGAACTATTCATACAGAAAGAAAAAAACCGCCGATTATCTGTTGATGATTCTCATATTTTCATTGATCGCTTTTGGTTTAATTATGATTTATTCAGTTTCAAAATATTTGTCTCTTCAGGTAACGGATCAAGGGTCGGACAAATATTTTTTAGTCAACCAGCTAGTATCGTTGGCGATAGGAATAATCGTCTGGATAACTTTTCAATTAATAGATTATCGCTATTGGCAAAAAAATACTTCAATAATGTTAGCGATAACGGTTGTTCTTTTAGCTTCGGTATTTATTTTTCATGGTGGCGATGGTGGTACAGGTAATCGCTGGGTAAACCTTTTTGGCCGAGGTTTTCAGCCATCTGAAATTGCTAAATTGACAATGATTTTTTATTTGTCCGGCTGGTTATCGAGTGAAAAATATCGGAAGGAGATTGATAAATCCTTTTTGCCTTTTCTGGTCTTTATTGGTGGGATTTCCTTCCTGATGTTGATGCAAAAAGATTTAGGAACCCTGAGTGTGATTTTGGTCATTGCCGCAGCGATCTACTATTCTGCCGGTGCTCGAATTAGTAATTTATTTATCGGCGGTTCACTTGGAGCTTTGTTGGTTTGGTTGGCGATAAAAATTGAGCCGTATAGAATGAGAAGATTGACCGCTTTTTTTAATCCGGGTGACGATACTTTAAATATCAGTTATCACATCAGAAACGCTTTAATTGCCATCGGCTCCGGTGGTCTTTGGGGATTGGGTTTTGGCCAGAGTCGACAAAAATATTTATATTTACCAGAATCACATACCGACTCAATTTTTCCGATAATTGCTGAAGAGCTTGGTTTTTTACGTTCTTCGGCGGTGATAATTATTTATGCCCTAGTTGCTTACAGGGGGTATTCGATAGCCAGAAGAGCACCGGATGATTTCTCCCGTTTGGTAGCAGTTGGAATCACTACCTGGATTATTTGGCAGGCATTTGTTAATCTAGCTGCGATGATGGGTCTTTTGCCTTTAACAGGCGTTCCTTTGCCCTTCATAAGCTATGGCGGGACATCTTTAATTGCTTTTTTAGCCGCAGTCGGTGTGCTTCTTAATATCTCAAAAAATATAAATGAGTAAAGAGAAAAAGAAAACAATTTTTTTGCTCGGGGCTGATACCGGTGGTCATGTGATACCGGTGTATGCTTTAGCTCTGGAACTGGAAAAAAAATCAAATACAGATCTGGTAGTTATTGGGGTTGGTACCGAGATAGAAAAAAAGTTTTATTCAAAACTGGCCAATTCAAAATATATTAAAATTATTGCTGGTAAGTTCCAATTCGGATCGATTTGGATAAGGTTTTTGTTCTACTGTAGATTATTATTTGGTTTTATCCAATCTTTATTTTTAATACTAAAATATCGCCCTAGTGTAATTTTTTTAAAAGGAAATTATGCAACAGTACCTATGGCTTTTGCCGCCAAGTTGCTAAATTATCCAGTGATTAATCACGAATCTGACGCTATCGTTGGCAAAAGTAACAAAATTATTGCCAAGTTTTCAAAAAAGCTTTTTGTCTCCTACCCAAAAGAGATTTACAAAGAAAATATTGAAAACATGATTTATAGCGGACCTATTTTGAGAAAAGATTTTGTTTCACTTGGTTTGCCGACGAAAGAAGATTATCAATCTTTTTTATTTAGCCAAAATTTGCCGATAATTCTAATTCTCGGTGGTAGCCTTGGGGCGAAGTCTATTAACCAGTGTATTTTTCAAACACTTGAAAAACTTTTATCAAAATATCAAATAATTCATCAGACCGGCAAAGCAGATATTTCTAAAGCGCAGAGATTAAGGTCAAATTTATCATCAGAGATTCAAAAGCGCTATTATGTTAGCAGTTTTATCGATCAGGAATTTATTTCAGCGATTAAAATTTCTGATTTAATAGTTTCAAGGTCAGGCTCCGGTGTTTTTGAGTTTGCTGCTTCAAAAAAAGCGACAATTTTGATACCATATCCCTACGCTTCTAATGACCACCAGACTGCTAATGCTAGATTTTTTTCCAAAAAATTGGCGGCAAAAATTATTGCTGATAACAAATTACATTCTTCGGTGATATTGGCGATGATAGATAATTTATTTGCTGACAAAAATAAAATTAAGGAACTGGGAAAAAATTTCAAGGAATCGATAAAAACCAACGGTTTAGAAACTATTGTGAAAGAGCTTATTAATTATTTATAAATAATATGTGGTATCATCTCGTTGGAATTTCTGGTGTATCGATGAGAACGATCGCCAAGATATTACAGAAACAGGGCCATAAAGTAACTGGTTCCGATTTAAAATTGAGTGGCCATGATAAAAAAAATATCGTTGATGGTATTGATGCCGTTGTATATACGTCAGCAATCACTCAGAATTCTGCTGGTTGGGTAGAAATAGAAGAAGCAAAGAAACGGAATATCGAATTAATAAAGAGAGGTAAAATACTCGCTGATTTAGTAAGTGATCGTAAAGTAATCGCCGTGTCTGGTACTCATGGTAAGACAACTACTACTTCTATGATCGGACTTTCCATGATCAAAGCTGGTCTTGACCCCTTGGTTATTGTTGGTGAAGAGGTCAGTGATCTTGGAAGCACTTTTAGATATGGCAGTGGGCGATGGGCAGTTGTTGAAGCCTGTGAATATGATAGAAATTTTCTATATTTTCATCCTCAGATTGCCGTCATCACTAATATCGAAGAAGAACACTTGGATCATTATCCTGGTGGTATTTCTGATTTGCAAGATGCATTTTTCAAATTTGCTTCTCAGGTTACTGACAATGGAGTAGTAATTGCTTGTGGCGATGATAAAAACACTCTGGAGGTAGTTAAGGAATTGAAGAAAAAGAAAATCAAAACAATCACTTATGGCTTAGGTAAGAAAAATGATTTTAACGAACTGCCGTTTGATCTTTCAATCCCCGGTGACCATAATCGCAGGAATGCATTAGCTACACTTGCTGTCGCCGATATTGTTAATGCTGGGCCAAAGGTTGTTGAGGAGGCAATAGTAAATTTTCATGGTGCACATAGGCGTTTCGAGTTAATAGGCGAAAAGGATGGTGTCTTAGTTATCGATGATTACGGGCACCATCCAACTGAGATTGCCGCTCTGTTATCCGGGGTTAAAGAAAAATATCCAGACAGAAAAGTTGTTACTGTTTTTTGGCCACATCAATACAAGCGAACCAAAGCTTTTTTGAAAAAATTTCCCAAGGCATTATCTATATCTGATAAAATCGTGATCAAAGAAATATTTTTCGTTCCTGGTAGAGATGAAAAAACTAACGTTTCTGGTAAAGACATTGTTGATTTGGTTAATCAAGAAAAATCGGGAAAAGCAGTTTTTATTAATGATGATAAAAAAATTGTAGAATATTTAAATAGCATACTGGAATCAGGAGATGTTTTGGTTACCGTCGGAATCCCGCCGGTTTACAATATTGCCAATATGTATTTAGGAAAAAAATGAATTTTAGTGAAGACTTTACAAACAAATATGGAAAAAATATTGAAGAAAACATCCTTTTGCGTGATTTTACCAGTATTGGAGTAGGGGGCGTTGCCGATTATTTTTATCGGGCGCAAAGGGTTGAAGATATGGTTGGTATTGTTTCATATCTTGCCAAGGAGGGAATTCCATATTTTGTCCTTGGTGGGGGTTACAATATTGTTGTTTCTGATTTGGGATTCCCCGGTTTTGTGATTAAGAATGAAATAAAAGACATTGTTTTTTCACAGGATAAAGCCGAGGTGATTGTGGGTTCGGGAGTCGAAATATCCAGATTATTAATGGATTCGGCTTCTCGTGACCTTGGAGGTTTAGAATTTTTGTTTGGTATCCCTGGTACGATTGGTGGAGCTGTGTATGGAAATGCTGGTGCATTCGGTCACACAATTGGTGATTTCGTTCGATCTGCAACTGTACTTTTCCCTGGAAATGAAGAGAAGAAAACAAAAATTGTAAGACATACGGCCAAGTGGTTTGAATTTTCAAATAGAAGTTCAAAAATTAAAAGCTTTAGCCAAAATCACCCGATGGAGAATAAGCCGATTATTCTTTCCGTCCGCTTGCAGCTATGTCAAAGCAAGAAAGAGGTGATACTAAGAAAGATGCAGGAGAATTTTAAGATTAAAAGAGATTCTCAGCCGCTTGATGGGAAAAGTGCTGGTTGCATATTCAAAAATCTGGGGGTTGGCAAAGAACAAAGCGCTGGTTTTTTGATCGATCAGGCAGGGGGCAAAAGATTTAGGGTCGGTGATGCCGTCGTATCGAAAAAACATGCAAATTTCATTTTGAATCGTAATAAGGCTACGGCTGAAGATATCCGAAGGTTAGCTAGTCAGATTAAAGATTTGGTTCGCGCTGAATATCGGGTTGGACTTGATGAAGAAATCGAATATGTTGGCAAGTGGTAGGTTTGTAAATTACAAAAAAAAATTATGCAAGCGAGGGGAAAATATAGTTATTCCAGGGCTAGGAAACAATCAAGTCGACCGGTAGGCGGCGGAAGGGTTTTTGTTTCTCCAAAAGCCAAATATTCATATAACCCGATGATAAATCTCCCAGCCAAATTTTGGGGCAACATTGGAATTTTTATTTTGATTGTGATTCTTTTTTGGTTAATATTTTATTCATCATTTTTTCGGCTAAAAGAGATAATTGTTGAAGGGAACAAATTGGTGACAGAAGCTGAAATTAAGGACTCTATCCGCGATAATGATAATATTTTTCGTATAAATGTTGGTGAGCTAAAATCACAGATTATAAAAATAAATCCAATTATTAAAGATGTAGCAATATATCGAGGTATACCTAATGCATTAAAAGTAGTTGTGTTAGAAAAAGAGCCAAGAGCAGTTTGGGTTAGTGGAGAAAATTATTATCTGCTTGATGATGAAGGGTATGTTGACAAAAAAATTAACAACGACGAATATGCTGATTTAGTCAAAATATTTGATCAGAAAAAAATCCAAATCAATGTAGGCGATCAAATTGTTTCTCCCGATTTTATTAAATTTCTTCAGAGTATAGAATCAGAATTTTATAATTATACAAATTTAGATTTAGTAAAATTCGAAGTTCAAGAAACTACATTCGATTTGTATGTTTATACTGGGGCAGGATTTCTTGTTAAATTTGACACCACGCGTCCTGTTGAAAAACAGCTTACAGATTTGAAAAAAATAATAATTGAACATCGAGATATAATTAACGAATATGTTGATGTTCGTATAAATGGTTGGGCTTATTATAAATGATTACCAGGTTTAGATATCACCTAGAGGTTTTGGTTTTTATCACTGGTGCAGTTTTAATGATTTTTGAACTCGCTGGCTCGAGAGTCCTGTCGCCCTATTTTGGTAGCTCTCTTTATGTCTGGAGCTCTATTATCGGTGTAATTTTGGCATTCTTAAGTCTTGGATACTATTGTGGCGGCAAACTTGCTGATCGAACGCTCAAATTTGAGATTATTTGGCTAATATTATTTCTCGCCAGCCTTTCAGTATTTTTAGTTTTGGTTGGCCAAAAAGAGGTGGTATCAGGATTAGCTATTATAAATAACAATGTTCTGTCAGCACTATTTTCTTCGATACTGTTATTTTCATTGCCCAGTTTCTTTTTGGCGGTTCTAAACCCTTATGCAACCAGATTAAAAATCAAAACTGTTACTGATTCGGGTGAAGTAATCGGCAGAATGTCTGCTATATCTACGATCGGCAGTATCTGCGGCACTTTTTTAGCTGGTTTTTACCTTATCTCTGCAATCGGCACCAACAATATTTTGATCTTAATTTCTTTGATATTAGCAGTATTAATGGTGCTATATTTACCATTAAAGAGCATAGTAAGTTTTTTTGTGATGATATCAATTTTTGTATTTTTTGCTTTTACTTATTTTTTAACTCAAAGTAATAAAATTGATATCGATACGATGTATGACAGATACTCAATATTTGATACCACTATTGAAGGCAGGACCGTGAGAATTCTTTCAAGAACCACCAATACCGGTGAGTCAGCGATATTTTTAGACAACAAGGAAATAGTTTTTAAGTATCAAAAAACTTACGATATCTATAAAATTATTTACCCCGGGGCTAATAACTTTTTAATGATTGGTGGCGGAACTTTTTCATACCCAAATCATCTTCTTGATAATAACGACGTTGAAATTGATGTTGTGGAAATCGATCCGAAAATGGTCAGCATCGCAAAAAACCATTTTTATTTTAAAGACAGAGAAAAATTAAATATCATTATTGATGATGGAAGAAAATTTTTGAACAAGAACGAGAAAAAATATCAAGTAATATTTGTCGATGCCTTTAAATCTTCTGGGACAATCCCGTATTATTTAACAACCGTAGAGGTTGCCAGTAGAGTATATCGACAGTTAGATGACA
>Ga0265294_10005544_pt1 | contig 15394 bp, 16 predicted proteins | sample MunlanPumphouse3_FD_192504 | JGI IMG/M metagenome (GOLD analysis project Ga0265294, IMG submission 192504) | Groundwater microbial communities from a municipal landfill in Southern Ontario, Canada - Pumphouse #3 | ecosystem: Environmental > Aquatic > Deep subsurface > Groundwater | place... | reverse complement strand
TGGGCAACCTTGAGGATGTTTACCGGGTTTAGCCTGCGCTCCATCACCATCTCCAGTTCCCCCTGCCACATAAGGTCACCGGTTAGCAGGAAATTAAAATCACGAGCTTCAAGCTCGATAACTACACAGTTATTATCGATATCAGATACCGTATTCTGGTGAAACTCGTACCCCGGGTTTAAGATGTTTAAAACCACCTCTCCAAGTCTAAAAGACATGCCTTCCCGTGCCTCTGTTACCGGAATCTGGCGGTCTTCAATCATTTCCAGCCACCGCTGATAAGCCTGGCTTTCATAACCTTCCAAACCATCACCAGCGCCGGGATGAACAATACGACTGACATCATAGCGCCTAAGCACTTCCAGCAATCCATTTATATGATCTTTATGCGGATGAGTAAGTATTACCATCTCGATATTACGGTCAAAAAACGGGATCTTTCCGGCAAGGCGCTCCATTAATACCCGGGGGCTTGGGCCGCCATCGATAAGCACCTGGGTGTTACCCTGTGAAATCAATACAGCATCCCCCTGCCCTACATCCAGAAAGCTTATTGACAGCCTTTCATCTTGCCGGCATCCCGAAGGTACAATTATTACTAAAACACAAACCGCGACAAGCAACAACCGGGTAACGGTCGATGCAGAAATACAGCCCGATTGAGACGTTAAACCGCTTACGGGGCTACGACCTTCCTCCCGTTTTTTCCTGCGTTTCCAGACTTTCATACCCCAGTAAACAGCCAGTACGGCAATATAGAAGGCCACTGCCCAGTACTGGTGCAAGCTCACATTCTCGCTATATATCTTAACTGAACTTGAAAACCACTCAGTAACACGCAGCATGTAACCGGTGAACAGGTGGCAGAACCACCCTGCCAGCATCGCTCCGGCCGGCCAGAAAAAACCAAGTGCCCCTGCAAGACCGGAGGTTATGATAAGGGGTATTAAAGCCACCATCATAACCAGAGTAACCAGCGGCCCCATCGGGGTAAAAATACCGAAGTAATGAAGGGTAAGCGGCAGCACAAAAATTGTAGCTGCCAGACCAACCGCAAGGCCATCTGTAATAGCCCCTAAAATTGCGCGAATCCTGCCTTTCTGTCCAAATAATTTCGTCACAAGCTTTGCTCCCATTGCTTTACAAGCGGGGTAGAGCAGAATAATCCCGGCCATCGCCGAAAAACTCATCTGAAAGGAAGCCGTAGCTATTATCCTGGGGTCTATGGCTACCATTATTGCTGCTGAAAGCGCGAGCGCCGGCAACATATTTTTCTGCCTTCCAAGAAGCTCGGCAAAGAGAAACATGCTTGCCATAATCGCAGCCCTTGCAACCGGGGCTCCAAACCCGGCTATAACTGCATACAACCAAATAACCCCCAGCGCTAAAAATATATACACATAACCACGCCGCCCGAAAACCGTGCGCCCTGTGCTCAATGCCATGGCAGCGATGATTCCCAGATGAAGTCCGGATATAGCCAGCAGGTGAAACACTCCGGTGTAGCTGAAATTATCCTGCACATGTTGAGGGATTTTGTGCCTTTGGCCCAAGAGGATACCGCAGGCAAGAGAAGAATCAGGCTCCGGCAGAACGCGCTCGAGATTAAGCGCCAGTTTCTGTTTTAAACCATATATACCAGCAAGCAGAGGGTTGCCGTTGCCGCCAGAAACTACTTTCATTTCCGGATAATACATCACCGAAAATATATCCTGGTTGGCCAGGTAAGCTGCGTAATCAAATTCCACCTCACCACTGGTTTGACTGGTAAAAACCGGGGGATTTTCCAGCATGCCTGTCAGTAGCAGCTCATCCCCATAGGCATACTCAGGGTAACGTGAAGCATAAACCAGCAGCTTGCCCCTTGTATCATAGACCTCCCCACCATTTCCCACCTTCTGGCAGGACAGGTAAAGATGCTGGGAGGAATCACGGAATCCTACTTCTTGTTCGATAGTGGCTCGAACGGTCACTTCTCCGGATTCGTTATGCCAGGCAATAAACTCCGGGTCCGCTTGAGCTGAGGCAGAAGGCGGTAAAACCATGCCGACTGCCAGCAAGAGCAGACCGGCACACCCCCAAAGGGCTTTTCTCCCGATCCGGGAATAAAGTATCAACGGCAACGGCAACAGGGCAATAAGTAATACCCACCAGGAAACATCCAGCCTGCTGCCTGTGATTATACCAGCCAGAAACAGGCAGCATAACCACAACAGCTTCAACCAGCTGGCCCTCGCATATCTAAAACAGTTATCTTGTCAGCAAGGCGATCGAAAGTTGCTTCTCCTATTCCATCCACATTCATAAGCTCTTTCACATGGCGAAAAGGCCCATGGTCTTTACGGTAAGAAACGATGTTTTTGGCTGTGCCCTCACCGATCCCGGGTAAAGCCTGCAGCAGCCATTCGTTTGCCCGGTTCAGATCTACCTTTTGTTCGTCTTCAAACAGCCATTCGGAGCTAAAATAGACCCAGCAGAAAATGCGGTCCTCTTCTTTCTTCAGCCCGCCAGCCGATTCGAGCAGGGATTGGAGGGTATCATCCTCCTTCAAGGGATAAATACCGACAACTCTTACCTCCCCATCAATAAAAACCTGGCCCATAAGAGATGGCTTGGGTTTGGCATCAAAGCTGATTTCTATCAGCTCTGTTCTGGAGCACCCGGCAGATAAAATACACGCAAAAACAGAAATTGAAAGTAAAATTGAGATGGATTTTTTCATTGACAGACTCCGGGGGAACCGAATTAATCACGCCGAAACGCAGATAGTATAAAGGCTATATTATCAGTAAAACCAAAGTCAAGGGCTAGCTATTTACCGGTTAGCGCTGAACGCAACAGGGGTTCATTCTCCGGGGAGATCGCTGCGATAACCTGGTCCCCTTCTTCAATGAGGACGCCATCCTGCGGCAGTACCGGGGTTGAATCACGGCGGATTATCAGAGCCACCATCGCACCTTCCGGCAAGCTGATTTCACTCACCGCTTTTCCGATTACAGCTGATGAAGAAGGAATGGTAACATCAACAACTTCCATCCCCATATCCTGCTCTTTAAGGAGGTGCATAACCGGTGGCGAGGGAAGTTCGTGTTTAATATATTCAAGAATAATATTAGTACTATTGATAATATCTATCCCCAGGATTTGAAACAGAGGTTCGCTTCTTTCGTCCATAACCCTGGCGATAGTGCGTGGGATTTTAAAATAATGGCGGGCTATCTGGCAGGCAACCAGGTTGTCTTCATCTTCACTGGTAAGAGAAATGAATATGTCTGCCCGACGCGCTCCAGCACTTTCCAGGGTTTTGCCTTCGCAGCCATCACCTACAATGGCTACACTCCCCATTTCGGCAACGATTCGATCAACCAGCTCCTGGCGCTTATCGATAACCAGCACCTCATGAGATTCACTAAGCAGCCATTGTGCCAACCTGAAACCGAGGCGCCCTCCACCAACTATTATGACGTACAATTAAACCACCTAGCCAAGCAGGTTTTCCTTCACCATCTGGGCAACAACAGTTGTTGAACTTATAGTTTCGAGCCCCAGATCGCTGTAAAGATCCCTTCTGAGTGGATCATAAATGCGGCACACTACTCTCGGTACCTTGAATATGTGTCGCGCGATCTGGCTGGCCATGATGTTGCGGTTATCCCCCTGGGTTACAGCGATAAAAGCATCTGCCGAATCTATCCCGGCTTTTACCAGGGCAGTTTCATCAAGCCCGTTACCAAGAAGAGCAGTTCCCTGGAATTTCTGGCTCAGCCTTTTAAAGCTGGTAGCGTCTGTATCCAGTACCGTCACCTGGCAACCATCTTCGGAAAGAATCTCTGCCAACCGTGCGCCAACCCGGCTGCAACCCATTATCACTGCTTTCATGCCTTTGGCTGGTCCTCCTGGGGGTGATGGTATACCAAAACCGGGCAAGGAGCGTTCTTTAAAACATATGGAACAACGTCGCCAAGGCAGAACTGCCCATACTGTTTTTTATAAAATACACCGATCAATATGAGATCAGCTTTCTTGGAAACAGCCTCTTCTATAACCGCAGGGCCGACTTCTCGCGCCTGGAGAATATCGGAGTCAACGTCATAACCCTGGTGTTCAGCCTCGCTGGTAACCTGTTCGAGCAAGTCTTCAGCCTTGTCGATAGCGTTGCCTATTTCTGCATCGATAGGAAGAGAGCGGTCCACAGGTATAACATGCACTGCAAATATCTCTGCCTGTTTCTTTCCACGACTGAGGCAGCAGGCCAGTTCCATAGCTGCTTCATCTGCTTTTGTACCGGCGACAGGTACAAGTATGCGATTAAATTCCATAGCTGTTGAAGTCACAAGGCTCTATTATAGACACCTCAAACTTCATTTACAACCCTTGTCACCTGCACACAGAGATAATGCCGGTCTTTGCCCCCGTTTATCTGCACAGAAAACATTATTATCCGCTCTTAACATCATGATTACTTGCTTTAAGGGCGTTTTTACGATAAAGTCATTTCATGGTGAAAACTAAAAGTGTATTCATATGCCAGGAATGCGGACGCCACAGCCCGAATTGGCTGGGAAGGTGCCCCGGCTGCGAGGCTTGGAACAGCTTCCTGGAAAAACCCCAGGAAAAGACCCGCCCTACCAGCATTCTCCCCTCTCAAATACCTTCCCCGCTTGCACTGCCTTCCATAAAAACAGGCGAGGAGGAACGTTTCAAAACTTCAATTACGGAACTTGATCGTGTTCTGGGAGGAGGAATAGTTCCCGGCTCGCTGGTGCTTATCGGCGGTGAGCCAGGAATCGGTAAATCTACACTTCTGCTCCAGGCGGCATCCAACGTTTGCCAGACCAAAGGCCGGGTGGTTTACATCAGCGGAGAAGAAACTCCGCGGCAGGTCAAACTCAGAGCACACCGTCTTGGCATCAAGGGTGAGGAAATGTTTCTTGCCGCTGAAACCAATCTGGACCTTATCCTGGGCCAGGCAGATATGCTCAAACCCGCTCTTCTGGTTGTTGATTCCATCCAATCCGTATACACCCCGGAAGCAGAAACCTTGCCCGGCAGCCTTAACCAGCTCCGGCTCTCCACCCAAAAACTGATGGCCTGGGCAAAAGTCAGCAATTGCCCGGTTTTTATCACCGGGCACGTAACCAAGGATGGCACCATCGCAGGGCCAAGGGTACTGGAACATATGGTGGATGCAGTTCTCTACCTCGAAGGTGAACCTTTTCAGGCTTATCGTATATTGCGCTCGGTAAAAAACCGCTTTGGTTCAACAAATGAAGTCGGGATATTTGAAATGGTTTCTGAAGGTCTTGCTGAAATTGCCAATCCTTCAGCGATATTCTTGTCTGAACGCCTTGCCGACACTGTTGGCTCGGCAGTTGTCCCCACTCTTGAGGGCAGCCGCCCCCTGCTGGTAGAAGTGCAGGCTCTTACCAGCCCCTCAGTTTTCGGCCAGCCAAGAAGAGTTGCCAACGGAGTAGATTATGGACGCCTTCTTATGCTTACTGCCGTGCTTGGCCGCCGCTGCTCCCTCAGGCTGGGCAAAGAAGATGTGATCGCTAATGCTACCGGCGGGCTGCGTATTTCAGAACCAGCTGCCGACCTGGCAATAGCCCTGGCGATCGCTTCCAGCTATCGAGACCAGCCGGTACTGCCAGATTTAACCGCAGTGGGAGAAGTGGGTCTTTCCGGAGAACTCAGAGCAGTTCCGCGCCTTGACCGCCGCCTGGCTGAAGCAGCCAGGCTTGGGTTTAAAAGCTGTATAGTCCCGGAAAAAGGCACTAAAAATATTAAAAATCCCGATATCCACCTGATCACAGTATCAACCCTGCGAGAAGCCATACGCCTGGGGCTGAGGGAAGGAAAGGGTTAAACGTTGTTGGGAAACGATACCGTATCTGCGGTGATCCTTGGAGGAGGAAGCAGCTGCCGGATGGGAGGAGCAGACAAACTTTTCCGTCAGGCCTGTTCCAAACCTCTGCTTTATTGGTCATTACTTGCATTTGAGAATAGCCCTCTTGTAGATGAAATAGTGGTCGTATTAAATAAGACCAATATAACACCCGGCAGAAAGATGATTTCCAAAGAGGGTTTTTGTAAAGTGAGAGCGATAGTGCATGGCGGAATGAGGCGGCAAGATTCAGTAGTACACGGGCTTGCACATGTCTCTGGACGTATTGTACTGATTCATGATGGAGCCCGGCCTATGGTCAGCCTCGATTTAATCCGTGCTGTTGCGGAAGGAGCACAAAGACACGGAGCCTGTATACCAGCAGTTGCAGTTACCGATACCATAAAGACCGAACTTAACGGTTTTGTAAGCAGGACCATGCCAAGAACAGATTTGCGCGCTGTGCAAACCCCCCAAGCTTTTAGTACCGAACTATTACGCATGGCATACCAGCACTTCACCAGCGAGGCTACTGACGATGCCCAGGTTGTGGAAATCTCCGGCGCAAAGGTTAGCCTGACTGAAGGTTCTTATGATAATATAAAAGTCACCACTCCAAGCGACCTGGAGCTCGTCAGGACCCTAATCAGAAAGCGAGGAGGCGTAAAATGAGGACAGGTATTGGTTATGACTGCCACCGACTGGCACCCGACCGTAAACTGGTTCTTGGAGGAGTTCACGTACCATTTGACAAGGGACTTATCGGCTGGAGTGATGCTGATACATTAACCCATTCGGTGATAGATTCGCTGCTGGGAGCAGCTGCCATGGGCGATATCGGTATGCATTTCCCTCCCGGAGACCCGGCTTACAAAAACATATCCAGTCTTAAGCTACTTGAAGAAGTAGTTGGTAAAATAAAAACAAAAGGATTTCGGGTTAACAATATCGATTGTACTATCGTAGCTGAGCAGCCACGCCTGCGTGAATACATCGATCAGATGCGTTCAAATCTCGCCAGCGTACTTGGAATAGACGCTGAAAGAGTAAGCGTAAAAGCCAGCACTGCCAACCTGCTCGGATTTGTCGGCAGGGAGGAAGGTATGGCAGCCTGGGCGATATCAACCCTGAGCGAAGAATAATTACATGAAAATATACTCCACACTTACCCGTAAAAAAGAAGAATTTGTTCCTCTTAAAGAGGGGGAAGTAAGCATGTACGTCTGCGGGGTTACCCCCTATATGGACGCCCACGTAGGCCATGCCATGAGTTACATCACTTTCGACGTTATACGCCGGTATCTTGAATACAAAGGTTATCGAGTACGATATATACAAAACGTGACCGATATAGACGATAAGATCATAGACCGGGCGCTGGGGCAGAACACATCAACATCTGAACTGGCGGGAAAATTTTTTTCCAGCTTTTCGGAAGATATGGCCGCACTCAACATACGCCCGGCTGATGAGTTCCCGCAGGCTACCCGGGAAATACCCAAGATGATAGAAATGATACAAGACCTGATAGACAAAGGCCATGCATATGCAGCCAAAAGCGGCAGTGTTTATTTCAGAGTTACCTCCATGCCGGATTACGGCAAGCTTTCCGGGCGCAAGCTGGATGACATGATGGCAGGAGCCCGAATCGAAATTGGCGATGAAAAAGAACACCCCATGGATTTTGTCATGTGGAAAGCCTCCAAACCGGGGGAGCCATCATGGTCAAGCCCCTGGGGGCCAGGTCGTCCTGGCTGGCATATGGAATGCAGCGCCATGGCGCTGAAATATCTGGGCCAAAGCGTGGATATTCACGGAGGAGGCCAGGATCTGGTTTTTCCTCACCATGAAAACGAAATCGCCCAGTCAGAATGCGCTACCGGAATAAAACCTTTCGTGCGCTACTGGCTTCATAACGGACTGCTCAAGCTGGGTGATGAAAAAATGAGCAAATCGCTTGGCAACCTGGTAACCATCAAGGAAGCCCTTAAGACTTTTTCCTCTGATGGTATTCGGCTTTTCGTGATAAGCTCGTATTACCGTAATCCGTTGACCTATTCACTCCAGGCACTGGAAGCCTCACAAAAGGGCGCTGAGCGGCTTGCTAAAGCAGCCGCCCTCGAAAACAACGGCTTACTGCCCTGCACCATCGACCTTGAATCTTTTAAAACGGCTTTCACCCAGGCTATGGACGATGACTTTGATACACCCGGTGCGGTATCGGTGCTTTTTGACCTTACGCGCCAGATAAACGCCAGCAAGGATGCCGGCATGGATATACAAAATTCTCAAGATCTGTTAAAAGAACTCAGCAATGTACTTGGGCTGACACTTACCCAGCGCCAGGCAGAACCCACTGAAGCCAAACCGTTTATAGAACTTTTGGTTGCTGTGCGTAAAAGGTTACGCCAGGAAAAGCAATACGCACTGGCTGATGAATTACGCAACGGGCTTTCTGAACTTGGGGTTACCATCGAAGATAAGCCCGAAGGCTCTGCCTGGTATTTCAATAAAGAGTAAAGGGGTTTACCATGCTGCAGAAAGTTGGGCTGGGGTTAATACTGGCTGGTGCTTTACTTCTTGGAGGATGGATGTTTAGAGGTTTTTTCACCGATCCTCAGATACCGGCTTTGATCCGGATCGCCGTTGGCTCTATCAGCGCTGGTTTTATTATACTGATGGTGGCACTCATCAGGGACCGTTTAATCAAGACAAAACAGGAAAAAGGTAAGGAGAACCCGAGATGGTAATAGTAACTACCGAATTTGTACCCGGAAAGGAAATCTTACGCAGCGTGGGGATGGTTAAAGGTTCAACCATCCGCGCCCGCCACCTGGGCAAGGATATCGTTGCCGGCCTTCGAGGGATAGTTGGCGGAGAAATCACCGAGTATACCGAAATGATGGCATCTGCCCGGGAAGAAGCCCTTAAACGCATGGAAGCTGACGCAGCTGAAAAAGGCGCCAATGCTGTTATCGGGCTGAGATTCGGCACATCAATGGTCATGCAGAACGCAGCCGAAGTGATAGCATACGGAACCGCTGTAGTTTTAGAATAGCCGGGCAGTTTGCCATATCGGTCTGATTTTGCTAAAGTTATATCCGGTTTTTATCACTCGGGGCCGTAGTTCACTTGGGAGAACGTTTGACTGGCAGTCAAAAGGTAGCGGGTTCGAATCCCGCCGGCTCCACCACCCTGACATTCAATCGATAAACATAAACGCATTATCTCTTATTCATCAGGTCATTACCACTGCATGGTGTTTTGACGCTGTGTAAATCCACTATTGAGACCGCTGCAATCAAACTTACCCGGTGTTATAATCCAGTTTATGCCAAAACTGCACAAAATGCTCAGTGACACCGGCGCTCCTTATATCCAGTCTCTGATGAGACTGATAGAAACCCAGAGCAAGGAAACTCTTGTAAACTGGTGCATCGGTTATGCGGGGGAACACCTCCTCCCCATATATGAAAAGTGTTATCCGCTTGATTTACGTCCAAAGCGCGCTTTATCCGCCGCCGAGGAATGGATCAATGGAATCATCAAGCTGCCGGAGGCCAAGAAGCTGATTCTTGAGTGCCATAAGTCTGCCAGAGAAGCTGAAAACAACCCTGCCGCACAGGCTGCCGCAAGAGCAATCGGGCAAGCCTCCTCAACCATACATTCTCCCACTCATTCCCTTGGAATTGCGCTATATGGAGCGCTCGCGATCGCCTATGACCGCCTGGGTACGCAAGAAAAGTGGCAGGCGTACGAAGAATACGCCGCTGGCGAGTGCAAAAAAATTGAATCCTCCCTTCGCACATTTGCATTTGAAAATGAGCCAAATCCGGCAATGTTCATGTGGAAAGGTCCGACAATAAATAAATCCAACCGCGTCAACCTCTCCTGACCAATCAGCCTGTTATTATCTACCACTATTCCATCAGTGCAGCCAGCTTTTGTGCAATTTCCACGTTCTTGATCATCGCATCCAGTTGAATTTTCGAAGAAAGCCCGCCCGTTAATCGATCAAATTCAGCGCTTGCTGCCGGGTGGTAGTACTTACCTTCTGCTTCAGCTTTTTTACCGGCGGCAACTCCCGCCTGGAGTATTGCCAAATCTTTTATCTTATTTTCATCAGGAATGGAGTTTACAATCAAAAGATGTTCTCTTGGCTTGAGCACAATATCCTCAAGCTCTACCTGTTGCACTGGTACATTTGTCCTTTTGAAAATATAGCCGGTGTAGCGCGTCTGGTTGACAGAGCAAACCATTACCTCATGTTCTGCCAGATATTTGAACGTAGCTGGAACATCAACCATGTCTTTAGGGCCAGCAGAAATCAGAGTAACCAGGATTTTTGCTAAAGCGGGTAAATCCGGACACAGCTTTTCAGCCTCTATGTCACAAATACCACCGATACCACATGTAACGGCAAGACGGATGCCCATTCTTTGACAAATGGCCATGGTGCCGGAAGCAGTTAACGCTCCGGTTGCTCCCTGGCTGACAGCTGTAGGCAAGAAATTGCAGTCAATCCTGTTGACGCTGTATGCGGCGCTACGGAAGTGCAAAAACTGCTCCATTGTGCCAATTTGGATTGCGCCCTCCTCCACCCAGACAATGATCTTCTCTGAAAAAGGCCAGGCGCAAAGCATGGCCTCATCAGATACTGAAACAAGCCCGTGGCTAAGGAGGGCACTTTCAACTAAAAAGCCGGGATTATCGCCAGCCATCCAAATCATAAATGTTTTCTACATTTGCCAGAGTCAGTGGTAAATACACTGGTTCTGAAATTTCCTGGCCCTGATCGAGCATAATTGCCATCTGCAGAGCTGATGATGTGTACTTAGCACTGGAATAAGACATGGTGCCGGTCATGCCGCCTTCTTTTATGGAAGCTCTCGCTTCTTCTGTAAAGTCTACACCATAAACATAAACGTCTGTAACATTTTCAGCCGTTAATGCTTCTACAGCTGCTAAAGCCATGGTATCATTGCAGGCAAAAATACCCTTCAAATCGGGGTGAGCTACGAGCAAATCTTTGGTGGCGTCATATGCTTTGGTGGCGTCCCAATCGCAATTGACAACGTTCGTGAGTGTGAAATCGGCATCTGTAGCCATGGTGTCAACGAAACCTTTAGTTCTCCCTTCACTTTGTGCAGCCCCAGCTATGCCTGCTAAAACTGCTACCTTGCCGCCATCCGGCAAGCGTTCCATCATATCTTTGGCTACAACTTCACCCTGGTCTTCAAATTTTACGGTAATTTTAGCATCTAGGTGTCCTCCTGCTTGTGCTAAAGCATCCAGATTTACACCGGGACCCAGATTGATAACTTTAATGCCATTTTCATTGCATTTTTTTATGCCGGGAATCAGGTTCGTGCCATCAATCGGGGAGACGATGATAACATCGTAGTCCATATCCGCCATCGTCATTAACACGTCCAGCTGGGTTGCTGTATCCCCTTCGGTGGTGCCGGTTTGGACGTCCAGAGTTACACCAAGATTCTCTGCAGCCTCTTCATAGTAGTTTTTCATGTTTACCCAGAATGGGTTGGTCAGGGAAATGATTACGGCGCCTACTTTCACTTCGCCGTAGTTTTCCGGCAATGGACCAATCTGTTCGAGCAAAGCTGCGTCAAACTCAGCATAAAGCTGCTCAACTGTGGGAGAAAGATCATCTCCGTTTGGCTCCTCCTGGCTATTATTGCATGCAACCGGCAACATGAGCATTGCTGCACACAACATTACTAGTAAACCTTTTTTCATTTTGAATCACCCTCCTTGATATTTATTTGGTAACTGGTATAAAAGGTTTTTTTCTTACAATCTTATAATCAAACCACGCGCTTTTTACGCTCCCGATACTCTGCAACAATTACAGCCAGCAGCAAAATAGCACCGGTAATAAATTGCTGATAATACGAAGAAATGCTGAGCAGTGTGAGAGAATTGCGAATCATGCCGAGTAAAAAAACCGCAATTACGGTGCCAATTACGTTTCCTTTGCCACCATACAGAACGGTACCGCCCATGACAACTGCGCAAATGGCATCCATTTCCATATTCAGGCCGGCATTCGCTTCTGCCGAGTTTAGCCTGGCGGTAATTATCATGCCTGCCAAAGCTGCCAGAAAACCGCTTACGGCAAAAACACTGATGCGGTAGCGCGATATTTTTACACCGCAGCGCCTAAGAGCAGCTGCATTGCCGCCCAGAGAGGAAACATAATGTCCCCACTTCATTTTATAAAAGATCACGTAGGCGATGAATACAGCAGCAACGGCGTAAAAAACGCCTGCTTCCAGGCCCAACACCTCGCCGCTCCCAAAAGAACGAAAAGCCTCTGGAAGCCTGGTTACAGGAGTGCCCCGGGAAATAATCAGCGATAGGCCGCGGAATAAAAAAGCTGTGCCCAGCGTGATAATAAACGCATTAATTTTTGTAATACTGATAATAGCCCCATTAACAATGCCCAAAATCGTACCGGCTAACAAACCCACTACAATGCAAAGCCATACGGGCAAACCTGCATGTAAACTTACGGCCAGAATCATGGCGCTAAGTGATAAAACAGAACCTATGGATAAATCAATGGCACCCGAAGCAATAACAAGCATCATGCCAATCGCTAGAAGCATGCGGAAAGAATTTGCCTCTAAAATATTAAACGTGTTAACGATATCAAAATACTTCCCTGTTGTTACACCTATAAAAAGCGCCAATAAAAAGCAAAAAAGCAACAGGAGCAATGTCGCAGAATTTAACCTTACGAATTTTTTTATACCCGGCCAATAAGCATCCACTGCCTTACAAACCTTCTTTAATCATGGTATGCAATTCATAGGGATTGGTGTCTTTGGTAAGCACATTGGTTATGCACCGTCCTGCTTTCATGACAAAAATCCTGTCGGCAATATCAAAAACCTGTAAAAGATTGTGACTCACTATGACCATGGTCTTTTTTTCCTTCTTCACCTGCTGTAACATCCGAAATACTCTTTCAGTTTCAGTCATACCCATAGCTGCTGTGGGTTCGTCTAGAATAAGTATCCTGGCGTCTTTGCGCAAAGCGCGTGCAATGGCAACACCCTGCCTTTGCCCACCGGATAAATTACCCACTACTTCGGATAAATCCGGGGTTTGAATGTGTAAATGATCCAATAGTTGCCGGGCTTCCGTTAACATGCGTTTTTTTGCTAAAAACGGCCCTTGCATAAGTTCTTCGCCAAGAAAAATGTTTTCTGAGCTGTTTTTATAATTATCCAGGCTTAGATCCTGATACATGACTCTGATGCCTAATTCCATGGCTTTTCTTGGCGAAAGGCGACGGAAGCTTTGATTTGCTATGACTATTTCGCCCGTATCAGGGAACAGGTCGCCGGTTAGCATTTTAATCAGCGTGGATTTGCCCGAACCGTTATCCCCAACAATTGCAGCAGCTTCGCCCTGAACAATTTGCATGGATACCTGGTTCAGAGCAACAATGTGGTTAAACTTTTTACTGAGATTTTTTATTTCTACCATTAAATTATGTGCCAGAGAACCATGTGGCAGGTCATCAACTTTTCCTTGAATTTTCACTCCATTTTTTGGATGATAACACTCTTATAAAGCTAATGTCAATTAATTATACTTATGGTATTTATTATTTATATTTATATTATATGAGTAAAATAAGGGTTATGCTTTTTTACAGGATGCTTTTCACTCAGTACCACTTGGACTACGCGAATGGGGTATAATAATCTCAGCAGGATTCAGCTTGTTCCTCATTAAGGAAACTCATAAAGCCCCGTTTCCAAGACTCTCTTCCAAGAATAAATGGCAAACCAGTAACAATTTAACCTGCCGTTTATAGTTTTCTTTGCATGCTGCAAAAGTTCAGATACATATTGGACTCCCGGGGAGGTGATAACCGGGAGTCTTTGTAATGAAACAGATATATATGGAAAGTTATTACCCGAGAGGATATAGTCGTTGGATGCAAAAGATCAACGATATCCTCTCTCACACCAAGCAAAAGGAGATCGAGGTAAGGGTAAAGATTATCGAATTCTTCGATGAGTATGGAGCAGATGCCACTAGGAAGGCATTTGGCAAGAGCCGGTCTACCATTTACCTCTGGAAGCAGAAGCTCAAAGGCTCAGGTGGAAAGCTGTCCAGCCTGGCTCCGGGTGATAAGGCTCCTAAAAACCGGAGAAGGCGAAAACATGATCCCTTTATCATTCAGTTTATTGTTGAATACCGCACCAAACACCCAGGTGTAGATAAGGTTACCATCACACCAATGCTTAAAGCTGCCTGTGAAGCCAAGGGAATTAAACCTCCCTCAGAATCAACTGTGGGCAGAATAATTGCTGATTTGAAGAAGCAGGGGCGGCTACCTAAAAATGCTCAGGTTACTATCAACGGCAAGACCGGCAGGCTGCACGAGAAAGCACAACACAAGGCCATCAAGAAGACCAGAAGGAAAGGTTTCCACCCCCGCCTTCCGGGAGAACTGGTAGAGCTGGATACAGTAGAAATCTTCGTGGATGGTCTTAAGCGCTACCTTATTACAGCTGTAGACCTGCCAACTCGTTTTGCTTTTGCTTATATCTACAAGACCGGTTCATCAGCCTCAGCCAGGGATTTCTTAGACAAACTGAACTGGGTAACACCCTTTAAGATAACCAGGATTCAGACAGACAACGGATCTGAATTCCTGAAGCATTTTGCTCATGCTGCCCAGAAGCAGGGGTTAATCCATTACTTTAACTATCCCCGCCATCCCCAATCTAATGGGCACCTCGAGAGGTTTAATCGCACTATCCAGGAGCAGTTTGCCTATTACCATACCGACTGCATAGATGAACCAGACGAATTCAACTTGCCACTTATGGAATATCTTATCTGGTACAACACCGAAAAAGTTCATCGGGGTATTGGCAAAAAGGCTCCCCTGCGTTATTATCTGGATAAATTTATCGCTAACCCTGAAAAGTCCAATATGTGCTGGACCCTTACACATGCTTGACACACTACATATAGTTCTGTTAAACTGCCTTTCGCACAACATGTAGTGTTTTCTTTTTAAGACCTTAATACATCAAAACAAGTAAAAAAGACGGTGAGTAAATGACAACTTCGAAAATAGTCCCGGAAATTTTGGAAAAAATGAACCTGACCAGTACTGCTCGCTCCATCCTGGAAAAACGGTATTTAAAAAGGGATGAAAACCATCCGGCTGAAACCCCTGAAGAAATGCTTTTCCGGGTGGCCTCAGTGGTTGGAGAAGTCGAAAAAACATATGGTAAAAGCCCTGAGGAGACCAGTCAGGTCATAGAGTCTTTTTACAACATGATGGCCAGGCTGGAGTTTATGCCTAACTCCCCGACTCTGATGAATGCAGGGAGAGATCTCGGGCAGCTCAGCGCCTGTTTCGTGCTTCCGGTAGATGACTCCATGGAAGCGATTTTCGATGCCATTAAACATGCTGCAATAATCCACAAATCCGGCGGCGGCACCGGATTCAGCTTT
>Ga0265294_10005543_pt1 | contig 15397 bp, 14 predicted proteins | sample MunlanPumphouse3_FD_192504 | JGI IMG/M metagenome (GOLD analysis project Ga0265294, IMG submission 192504) | Groundwater microbial communities from a municipal landfill in Southern Ontario, Canada - Pumphouse #3 | ecosystem: Environmental > Aquatic > Deep subsurface > Groundwater | place... | reverse complement strand
AGAAAAATGTTCCGCTAGTCGGATTACCTAATTCAGTATCTATCAAAACACCATTTTCGATGTCTGCTGGATTAATCCAAGTTTTACTTACATGGTCCCAAACTTCCATTTCTCCTTGCTCATCAGTATCATCTTGAACTCCTAAAATATCAAAACGGAAATCACTTCCACTGTAGTCTTTAGTATAAACTAAGATTACTGATTCTGAAGTTGCTGAGCTCAAATCCATTCGTTCTGGACGATGAACAAGTGCTTTTCCTGGTGATCTGTTATTTTCACAACATGAGACAAAATCAGAAGTTGTTACATTTACCATAGTTAAACTTATACCACCATTACCAGTTGTAACAGCAGTATTAGAAGTTTCATTGAGCGGCCAAGAAAAGTCTGAATCATCAGCGCTAGTTCCTGCTTCAGGATTACTTGCATAATCAGCTGCTATTTCAGCAAGTGAAAGAGCTTCACCCACCCACATCCTGACATTGCGAATGTTGCCATTAAATGGTCTATCACCATATGCCATTTTACCAATATTAAATTTTGAGTTTGGATAGACATGGAGATTTCCGTTAGTATTTCTGGCACTTTGAGTTACATGTTGATCATTAACATATATTTTCACAGATGATCCATCATATACACCTGTTACCATATACCAGATACCCTGCTGAATGGTAACCTTGCTTGGGTCGGATAAGACATATTGGCGTGAACCAGTAGGTTTAATAGCAAATTCAAAACTTGAGTTTGCATTGTTATGTTGTAGCCAGAAAGAACCACCTGAACCATTTTTAGAAGTTGTTTGGGAGACTATATTTCCCCAGGCAGGACTTGTAGAAGGATCAGAAGTCCAACGAACCCAAGCTTGTACAGTAAATTTATCTGTAGCAGGCGTATTGATACTAAACACATCTCCATCACAACCTGTATCGGCCCCATCAGCTGAAGTTGCAGGTTTAAGATGAGGATAAGGATTTGTACCAGTCTCTCTTCCATACTTAAGCCTCTTGCTTATTTCACGCTGAATGTTTAGAACATAATTCTTAGTTCCCTGTCCATTTACTACTTTAATATTAAAAGAAATATGAGTAGGTCCTACAGCACTATCAGTTGGATGAGTTGGTCCTATTCTTAGAACACTTTCACCATTTGATGATACCCGAGCATCATCTATATAAACCTGACAATCACTAGGAGCCATAAGATTTAGTCTTAGGTTGGAGTAGGCAGAAATAATGCTGGTTACATATGTCCCAGTCGCTGAAGGGTCAGCACTAAAATTAGGAGATATATCAAGAGTCTCATTTGTTGGATAGCTAAGTTCTAATCTTCCTAAATGTGGATTCCAGTTTGAAAGTCCACTTAAAACAATATTTCCTGAAGTAGCTGTAATATTTCTTTTATTTCTTAAAGTTGCAGTTACAGTAATATTACCATTACTTAGAGGAGTTAGAATATTATCCGTAAAATATTCCGTACCTGTATCAGAATTAACACTCCAATCAACTTCTTTGTAAGAGGAAATCGCATCACCATTAATATCTAAATGTGAAGTATTAATATCACAAGTAAAAGTATTACCAGCTTGACTTATATTTGTAATACTAGTAGGAACATTTTCTGCTCTGCGTCTGAAACGAAGAGTGTAGGTAGTTGCTGCTTTTGTATCTGGGTCAGCAACTATAGTAAGTACATTATTTTGAGTATCTGCATTTGGATTACCATTTGCATCCATCCCTACTGATGTTTCTGCATATTTTAGTGGCACAGTAACAACTCCGGTAACTAAAGCTTGAGTAAAGGTTGTTACAGTAGAACTACCGTAATGCTTTGCTTCAAGTTGATAATCTCCAGTATCTGGAAAAGTTATTGTTAAAAAGTTTGTAGCAGCAGAAGTTGCATAATTGTATTCTGTAGTTTATGGAACGTAAGTGAATGGTAGCATAGTGAAACTTGTACCACCAGCATCACGGTCAAAAATAAAGTTTGTAGTATCAGTGCCATATTCAAGTTGAGCTGTAATGGTTAAAGAGCCCAACCCTTTTGATTCTGACTCTTCTCGTGTAGTTGCAAATAAAAAAGAAATACCTAAAAGCATGATTAACATAACCATAAATTTCGGTTTAGTAAAAATATTCATTATCACCTCCAAAGTGAATTTTCTCTCAAATATGTATGCTATTATTTTCTTAAAATAAATAAATATAGTCAAGCATTATTTGTTTATTTTTTAAATCAACTAATTTATTAAAATATAGAGGGATAAATAATTTTAGTAAAATTGTTAGTTAGAAAAACATTATGACGAAAGTTATAACTGATTACTAGAGTCAGCCAATAATTCGAGTCCATCTAAATTCTTTAAGATTTTAAATTGATATTCATTATTGTTCTCGCGTGAGAACAGATAAAAAGAATCCTTACCTAAAGCTTTAATCTCATTATTATCAATTATCTTTAAAGAAATATTATTATCAAGACCAAAACCATAAGTAACCTTATTTTTCTTCATTTTCCTGATAAGTTCATTAAAGCGTTTCTTTTCAGAGAAATGCGGTTTGATTGCTATATTTTTGACTAATCCAAGTTTAATAGTTAGAATAGCACCAGCAGAAACACCTGCATAAGGAATATTAGAATTGTACTTTTCCAAAATTAGTGTGCTTATTTCTGGAGTGGCATACATCTTCTGATAAAAGTGAGCATTTCCACCTAATACTAAGATACCAGTTGCGTCTTTAAGCATTCCTGCTAACTGTTTAGGAGCTTGTCTATCATTAATATCTGGGGCAATAAAATGGATTCTCGTAATATCAACTTCTAGTTTAGACTTCATTATTAGTTCAATTATAGTTCTTTGTTGTTCCATAATCTGCATTAAGACAAGAAGCTGATAGTCGCCCTTACAAGCATTTGCAAGGAAGTCTTCAAAACTTGGGAAAGTGTATTTGTTAATCAGACTAAACAAATAGAGTAGCTTCATGTTTGAGTAACCTTCTTTAATACTAGTTTCTTTTTAGCTTTCTTACTAAGCAAATAACCTGCAACCGTAATTAGCACTCCACCAATAAGCAAAGTAGGATTTACTTGTAATTTCAAAAACAAAACCTCATTAATAGTAGTAAATAGGACAGTAAAAGTGAAAAGAATACTTGCAGTATTAGCACTAATACCTGTTAAGGCGAAATTCCAGAAAAGATAAGCCACACCTGATTGAAATACCCCCATTTCTAAAAGCCAGAATATTTCAGAGTTTGAAGTTGGTAATTTGCCATTTAAGAAAAGATAGATTGGACTCATCAGCACTGATGCAATTAAGAAAATCCAAAAAAGTAGTTGAATAATAGTTAGAGGCTGTTTGTTATAATTCATCATTAGCTTAGAAGAGAGATAGATATATACTCCAAAAGTTATTCCAGTCAAAATACCTAATACTATTCCTATAGTGTAACCTTGACCCAATTCTGGGAAACTACTCTTCCCCACTACAATAGTGATTAAACCAATCAGAGCTAAGATTAAAGATGTTACTTGATTCTTGGTTGGTTTTATCTTATCTTTAAAATAGACTATTAATAAAACAAATACTGGGGCTAGATTCTCTAAAATCATTACCAAAGTACCATGTAAATATTTTAAGGTAATATGGTATAGAATAGAGTTTAGACAGATTCCTACAATACTTATATTAGCAATTTCTCGCCATTTACTTTTAAATAATGAGAAACCAAAATCCTGTTTAATGACTAAGAAAAGGAAGAATATAAGAGTTCCAATCCAAAACCTAGTCACTGCAACAAAGTACATATTTACACCTTGAACAGCAAGATATCGCCCTGCCGGACCATGAATACCCCAGCTAAATAGCGCTAGAAGGGCAAAAAGTAATGATTTAGTTTTATATGTCATTTAAGGAATTATTTAATCCAATAATATTAAAGGAACCAACATCTCTTCAGCACTTAAGCCAGCGTGCATAGCCTTAAACTTAAAAGTACTATCAGACTGAGGGTAACTAGTTTGAATAGCCTTATCACCCTTAGCAATAAGTAAATAATCTCCTAACATACTTGATAACCTTGGGTGAGGAGTTCCTTTACCAAGAATAGCTTTTACTAAAAACTCACTTTTACTCATAACAATAAAATCATCTTCATACTCTTTAACAAATTCTAGGAATTCAGACTCCTTATCTTTATGAACAAAGCAAGAAATAAAGCGAGGTTCTGGGAAAGTAGGTAGAACTAAACTGTCACATAGAGCCTTCTCTTCATTTGCATAAATAGAATCTCTCACCTCAATCATTCCATGATCTGCAGTAACAATAATTAGTGATTTTGTTCCTTCTAACTGCTTATACAAAATCTCTATTTGTTTTTCTATATTAGTAATTATCTCTGTTATATCATCATTATAGACACCTAATTTATGCATCGATTTATCGGGTTCATTAGTATAACAGTAAAATAGTTTCTTGTTAGAATTTCCCTTAATGCTTTTAACGATATAAGTTAAAGCTGATTCTATAGCAGTGTAAGAATGCATCTCAGCTGAGTTAGAAGCCATTTTAGTATATTTAGAGTTACTTAGAAAGTCAGGAGTAACATAGTGCTGTTCAATATCTGGTCTTAATTCATGAATAATGTTAAAGATAGATTCAAAATGAAACTTGCGATGAACATCAGAGTAGAAGTCAGGTAGAGGTTCACCAGTAGTCGTATCATTTAAAGGTAAAAAATCAATTAACTTGAAATACTCTTTAAAATAAAGAGTCCAACCAATTATCCCATGTTCTAATGGGGAAACACCTGATAGATAAGAAGATATAGCAGCAGAAGTAGTTGGAGGGAAAACCGAAGTTAGAGTTGTAACAGTATTCTTCCTAAATAAAGATGATTCAGGAAGATGATACTTTACCAGTTCTGAACCTAAGCCATCAACGACCATAAAGACAATATTATCAAACTTATCTAAATACTCTTTAGATAACTCTTTTAAAGCAGGATAATGGTGATTACACCCAAAGTAGTGTAAAATTGAAGCAGTAATATTTAAAATACTCTTATTATAATCAGGATAAACAGTTTTCTCTAATCTCATAATTATTCTCCTTGTTTAATGTTTTAAAATGCAAGTTATTAGTCAAATAGAATTTTCTTTTTATTTTTTATTGACAGATATTCTCTTAGTTTTGATTGTTTATATAGAATCATATTTTGATTGGAGGTATCTATGCAAAAAGTAATTATGGAAACGAACAAAGGTTCAATAGTTTTAGAGTTGTGGAGTGATAAAGCACCACAAACAGTGAAGAATTTTATCGATTATGTGGAAGAAGGATTTTATGATGGATTAGTTTTTCATCGTGTAATCAACAATTTTATGATACAAGGTGGAGGATTTAATGCTTCAGGCCAACACCTTCAAGGAAGAGAAGCAATCAAGAATGAAGCCAATAATGGTCTCAGCAATGAGATAGGTACAATTGCTATGGCAAGAACTAATGATCCTCATTCAGCAACAAGTCAGTTCTTTATCAATGTAGCTAACAATACATTTTTGAACTATCAAAACAGTTCAAACTGGGGTTATTGTGTCTTTGGTAAAGTAATAGAAGGAATGGATGTAGTTAATACTATAAAAGATACTCCTACAGGCCAACATAAGGTTACACAAATGGGAGATTGGCCAAAAGAAGATATAATAATTATCAGTGCAAAAGTAATTTAGTTTATTTAACAAATATTCATAACCCCTTCTGTTAAGCCCAGATAGTTTGTTATTGGGATTAAATCCAGAAGGGTTTTACCTTCGCAATCTTGAAAACCAAAATTCTTTAGGTTTAACCTTTTTATATTCAGATAAAACAGTTTCTGCTTTCTCTTTGCCAACTTTAGCAATTTCCTCTATTTTAAGGAACTCTCCGGGAAGAAACTGATCTACATTACAATCAATATAGATATCAGGAGTAAATTCTTTTAACATCTCCTGCACTAAGAATGATTGATTACAGTTAATCGATTCAATTACAACTTCATACCACCTCTTCCCACTCTTTTTCTCTTCCTGCTTATCCGATTTCACATCTATATGAAATATCTTATTAGTAGTCTTTGGTAAAACATTAACGGCAATAGTAAACTCATCTTCGTCTAAATCCAAACAAGGTAATGGATATTCTACACCACCATCAACTAAAGCAAATTCTCCTACTGAGACAGGATTAAATATATACGGAATAGCAGAAGAAGCCCGCATTGCTTTAGCACAAGAACCAGAATTAATAACAACGGTAGACTTTGAGTTAATATCAAAGGCTATAGCTGAATACTTAACTTGCAAACTCTCAATTTTAGCATCTTTCAATTTCTGGCTTATCTTTTTCTCAATAAAGCTTCCATCAAACACACCCTGGAATCTTAAATCAATATTTAATGGATTGAGAAAATCTAAGTATTTAAATTCCTTTCCAAAGGATGTTATCTCGTCAGGCGTCATACCTGACGAGTATAATCCCCCCACAATTGCCCCCATACTAGTACCAATAATTCTGTTGATTTCAAACTGCCTTTCCAACACTTTTAAAACTCCAATATGGGCAAACCCTAAAGCTGCTCCTCCCCCGAGAATGACAGTTACTTTTTGCATAAATTCCTCACAAACATATTATTGGTTTCTTAATTCATCCTTTTTAGGTGGAGATATAGCGTCAACTGGGCATCCTGCATACTCAGAATTATTACCATTGACACAAATCCCGCATTGAATACATTTTGTTTGATCAATAACAGCTTTACCATCAACAATAGAGATAGCTTTTTTGGGACAAACCTTCACACAAGCCTCACATCCAATACACTTAACATCTGAAATATTATAGCCATCTTCATTATTACTCTTGTTGCTCATAAGTGAAGTCAACAATACTAATAAAAAAATAATTATTACGATTATCTTCCATTTATTCATTTTTCTCTCGCTCATTACAAAAAGTGCAATCAATAGTATCTACTGGACATTTAGCTTTACATCTCTGGCATAAAATACAATCACTATCTGTTACTTTGGAATCCCTTTCAACATGAATCTGCATAGGGCAATTTTTTGAGCATAACTCACAGTTAACACACTTCTCTTTATTAACTTTTATCATGATTCTAGGTATTTTCAAGAAATTTCCTAGTTTTATGATCAGGTTCATCAATGCTCCAAAAGGACAGATATAGCGGCAACTAAATCTTTCAACAAATAAAGAACTAACAACAAAAATGAAGAGAGTTATGGCACCAATTACTAAGTAATTTCCAATGTTTGAAAGAGCAATTACCGGACAAGCATTCATATAAAGTGCTTGAACCAAGAAAAATGCTAATATTACATTCATAAACAAGACTAAATACTTGAAATAACTTAATCTTTTATGCCAAGTTTCAGAAACATTTGGTTTTACTTTTCCTTTCGGCTTATCATTTGTTAATCTATATAACACTTCTTGAATTGCACCTAAGGGACAGAGCCATCCACAGAAGAACCTACCCAGAAATAGAGTTAAAACTAAAATAATCAATCCAACACTTGAAGCAATTACAAAGGGATTACTTGCAAAGAATCCTTTCCAGCTAGGAATACCAAAACAGACAACAGAGTAAGGGCATAAGCCATGTGGATTAACATTAAGATTGAACATTCTCATGGCAAGGATTGCTACTACTGAAGTTATAACCAACAGAATAAGTAGAGAAAACCTGAATGCCATTAATTTCTTCATTTTGCTCTCTATTTTTGAATTAACTTTTTTAAGAACTCAATAAACTGATCAACATCTTCTTTTGAAGTATCAAAAGCACACATTAGTCTTATCTCACCTGTAAACTCATCCCATGTATAGAAGTGATATTCATCTCTCAAAGGTTCGATAATATCTTTATCTAAGAGAGCAAAAAGTGCATTTGCTTGAATTTGTTGGGTCAATTTTACTTGAGGAATTTCTGCTAACTTGTCATACATGTACCGTGCCATATCATTAGCATTCTTAGCATTATCATACCAAACGTTATCACTAAGATATGCTAACCACTGGACTGAACTATACCTCATTTTTGAGTACAACTGCATACCCATTTTGCGTAAATACTTCATACCTTTAGATAATTCAGGACGGAAACAAACTATTGATTCTGCTAGCATTGCTCCGTTTTTTGTTGCTCCAAAAGATAGAACATCGATTCCAGTATGGCTTGTTAAGTCTGCAAAGCTACAATCCAAAGCAACCGCAGCATTGGCTAATCTAGCTCCATCCAGATGAACATACAAACCTCTTTGGTGAGCAAATTCAACAATAGCTTTAATCTCTTGAGCTGTGTAGATTGATCCTAACTCTGTAACTTGAGAAATAGAGATAATCCTTGGTTGGACATGATGTTCATCCCCAACGCCGAATATTGCTTTTTCTAACAGCTCAGGGGTAACTTTACCGTTACTTGTTTCAACTGTAATTAATTTACTACCTGTAAAATGCTCTGGTGCTCCACATTCATCAACATTGATATGAGCTGTCTTAGCGCAAATCACTGCTTCGTAGGGTTTCAAGAAGTTCTGCAAAGAAAGAACGTTTGCCCCTGTCCCAGTTAAAACAAAATAAACATCTATATCATTTCCAAAATGCTCTTTGAATTTTTCAATTGCCTGTTTAGTATAATCATCATCACCGTAAGAGTGGGTATAGCCCACATTAGCTTTCATAATTGCTTCTAATATTCTAGAATCTACTCCTGAGTGATTATCACTTCCAAAACTTACTTTCATTAATTTCCCTCTATTTATTTATTTATTTTTTAATTACTTAACACAAAAACACTAAAACCCACTAAACCACAGAGACTTAGAGAGCACAGAAAGAATATAGCCACCGAAAACATCGAATAACACCGAAAGGAAATACTAAACACAAAAAGAAAAGACTTTGTATTAATATTCGAATCACTGAAATCTTCATACTTAGCCTGGGTTGGCGTAGCTTTAGCGTAGTCACCTGGATAGATTATACTTTATTCAAGATTCTCCACATAACATCGACCCCAACTTCAATTGCCTCAGATTTAGGTAAAAATTTATCTGAATGAAGATTATTCTCCAAATCACCTGAACCTAACCAGAATAGCAATCCCTTATAATAGGAAGTGAAGTAACCGAAATCTTCCCCTGTTAAAGTGTACTCGCACTCTTCAAAAGTATAGTCTGTTTCTCTAATAACATCTTTAAACTTGGCAAACAAGTCTGGGTTATTCACTACTGGATCAAATGTTGCTAAGAGCTTGACATCAACTTGCAAATCATGAGCTTTAGCTACATTGTCAGCAACTCTTGTCATTATACTATTAATGGTATCACGATTCTTGGTTGTTAAAGATCTATGTGTGCCTTGGAACAAACATCTATCTGCCAGAGAATTACGTACAACACCTGCTTCAGCCTTCCCAATCTGAAAAACTGTTGGTTCTATTGGACTAATTGATTGAGGAATCAGTTGTTTCATAGTTGAATAGAATTGGACTCCAGCAAGCAGAGCATCCTTACCATGCTGAGGATTGGCAATATGTGCTGAAACACCTTTAAATTCGATATCAAATTCTTGGGGAATTCCAAAGATTATCCCAGATTTACAGGCTACAGTGCCAACTGGCATATGTCCTGCAACGTGTAAAGCATAGCAAGCTTTAATCTGGTAACCAGCCAACACATTAGATTCGATTATCTTTATTGCACCCCCATGCCCTTCTTCTCCAGGCTGAAAGACAAATATCAAGTTTCTCTTGAGATTTGCTTGCAAAACTCTGTCAATTAGACCAATCAGAACTGTCATGTGAATATCGTGTCCACAAGCATGCATTGATTTTTCATGAGTGGAAAGAAAATTACATCCACTTTTTTCAGGAATAGGCAGAGCATCCATATCTGCTCTAAATAACAAGTAAGACTCGTCTCCCCCTTGATTATAAAACATTACTAAGGCATTAAAATCTAATTCTTTTACTGATAACTTTTCTTCAGCATGAAACAGCCTAAGTAAATAATCTTTAGTTTTAAAGACATCAAAGCCAATTTCTGGAATTCGATGTAGATCTTTTCTAATTTGTGATAAGTCCATTAATTTCACCTATTTATTAAATATTTTAATATTCGAACCGCATTTGTGGCAGCTCCCACTCTAATATTATTAGCTACATTCCAAAAAGTTAAGGAGTGGTCATCTACACCAGCCCTTAATCTACAGACAAAACTATCATTAGAATCACCTAATTCTATTGGAGTGATAAAATCAGATTCCATATATTGTACTCCGGGAGCATTTCTCAAGACCTGCTTGATTTCTTGTAAGTCATAACTTTTTTCCAACTCAATATAAATACTTTCAGAATGGCCATAAAGAACTGGGACTCTTACAGTAGTAGCCGATATGTTTATCTTCTTATCAGCAAATATCTTATGTGTTTCAAAAATCATTTTTTCTTCCTCCTCACTATAGCCAGAAGCAAGAATCTCACCAATCACAGGAATAACATTGTGCTCAATCTGACGAGGATAAATATTTGCTAGCTTATTATTTAACAGAGAATCTATTCCGCGTTTTCCACTACCTGAAACAGATTGATAGGTTGATACGATAATCTTTTTGACTCTATTAACTTTATGAATTGCATAGAGGGGAAGTAGCATCTGAATAGTTGAACAATTTGGATTAGCAATAATACCTTGGTAGTTATTTAATTCTGAACAATTTATCTCGGGAATAACCAATGGGATATTCGGATCTTGTCTAAAAGTAGAAGAGTTATCAATAATTGTATTCCCAGCCTGCTCAGCTATAGGAGCATATCTTTTAGAAACAGCTCCACCTGCTGAGAACAGCAGATAATCAAAGTGTTGCTTCATCTTCTCTTCAGTTAACTCCTGGACATCAAGTTTTTTTTCTCCAAAATCCACAACTTCCCCTGCAGATTTTTTTGTGGCGAACAAGAGCAATTCATCAATATCAATATTTTGTTCTTGTAAGCAGGTAAGCATCATTCTACCTACTTCTCCAGTTGCTCCAACTACTCCAATTTTCATCATTTCCTCACTTAAGTGTTTCTTATCTTCATTCCCCTCTCTAGAGGGGTGGTTAGGTGTTTCCCAGTCGTGGTTGTTTCTTTTCCCCTAATTCGTGTGAAAGGTTCTGCCTTCAGGATGAAGACGCATCCAGCAATTCTCAATTTAAAGAATATTTATCTTGCCCAATCCATTAATATGCTTACTCACGTTTACTGGATTGCCCCAAACATTAGCTTTTCCAGTACCATTTATAGTAGCGTCTAAGCTATCTTCTACAAACAGATCAGCTTTCCCACTCCCAGATATTCTTAATCTTGTATTTTTTGTCTTAATCTCTTTAAAATCTATGGATCCCATTCCACTTATAATAATATTTAGATCATGGATATTCCCATTTCCCATAGCTTTAGCAGATCCTGAAATCTTTAATTTTAATTTCTCTTCTTCAATATTTATTATTTTTACTTTAGCACTTCCAGAAATGGTAAGTTGAGATAGGTTCTTAGTTTTTATTTTAACCAATATCTTTTTTGAAAAAGATAGCTTATTATTGCTATTAATGTTAAGGATCCCATCTTGTACATAACTCAATATATATCCTAAGATATTATCATCAGTTTCTATGGTAACTTCTTGTTCCCCAGCTCTTTCTATCTCTAGTTCACATGGCAATTCTAACAAGATTCCAGTAAATTCTTTGACATCACGATATTCAGTAAGAATTTCACCACTACCATGAATTCCTTTCATCCATTTTCCCGCACCAAATACTGCCACTATCGGAATAATCAAGGCTACAAAGAAAATGATAATTACCACAATAACAGCAACGGGTAAAAGAATTAAACCAATTAATCCTAACACCGCTATAACGATAAATAATGCGATAATAACTATAAATATCTTAGCAATAGGATTATCAATATTTTTATTATTAAACTGGAAGTTCATTATACCACCTAAAACTTTTTTTTATTATATTAAATGATAGAAATTGAGTCAACAATTATTTTGAATATTTGATAAAATAAAGAACTAATCTGAATTATCTAAATGAACCAATTTAATCAGATATTTTCTTACTCTACTTATATATGGGTCAACTCATTCAGATTTGGTCACTTTTTGGAAAATTATTTTATTTTTTTTCTTCTTTAACTGTTTATTGGGGGTCCATTGGAAGTTCATTAGGCCTTTGTTAGTTATTTATTAGGTTGAAAGATAATGATGACACAGTAGTGAAATAGGAGATTGGCAAAAAAAGTACAGTTAAGAGCGGATGTGGGCATCTGCACTTCCAGTTATTGCATCCGCTTTCCCAGTTATTGCATCCGCCTTCTTGTAAGTTCACAGATTAAACAGATTGCACAAATTGAAAAATAAATAGTTATTTTAATTACTACTTCTCAACTGTTCAACGAAAAATATTGACAGATATTCCCATGCTATTAATCTAAAAAAAATAACTAATAAATGAGCAAAGATATGAACATATTAATGATTTTAGAGACTCCTTTTCCTCCTGATTTAAGGGTTGAAAATGAGATTGATGCACTTCTTGAAGCTGGCCATAGTCTAACTATTATTGCAGGTTTTAGGCAAAAAGTAGAAAGAAGTGGTTATTATGATAAGGCTCGAATCATTAGAGTATTTATTCCTAAGCTTATTTATAAAAGTTCTATTGGGTGTTTAAGCTACTCTTTCTATTTTAATTTTTGGAAGAAGGAGATTAAGAAAGAGTTATTAACTAATAATTATGATGCTGTTCATATTCACGACCTTCCTTTAACACAAGTTATCTTAGATTTACGTAATAAATTAAAGCAAGACTTTAAAATTACCTTAGATTTACATGAGAACTACCCAGATATGTTAAAAATTGCTAAACATACTCAGAGTATGTTAGGAAAGTTCTTCTTCAATTATCAGCAGTGGTTAGACTATGAGAAGACGATGATAAAGCAAGTTGATACTGTTATCACAGTTGTTGAAGAGATGAAGGATAGAATCATAGAAATTGGTGCTGACCCATCAAATGTCATTGTTGTTTCTAACACATTTAATCGTTCTAAGTTTTCAGCTCCTAAGCGAAAGCCTTCAGCTAAAGAATACATTCTCTTTTATGGTGGTGGAGTGACAATTGACCGAGGCTTGCAGTATATAATCCCAGCTTTACCTGAGTTAGTAAAATCAATTCCAGAAATAAAACTATGGATTGTCGGAGATGGAAGTTATTTGGAAAATCTTAAGACACTCACTCACGAGTTAAAAGTTGAGCATTTAGTCAAATTCTATGGAAGAAAACCTTTTGGAGAATTACTGGACCTGCTTGCTCAAGCAAACATAGCTCTAATCCCTCATCTTAAATCACCTCAAACAGAATCAGGTTTGCCACATAAACTCTTTCAATATATGATTAGTGAAATACCTATCCTAGCTTCTAACTGCCTGCCTTTTGAAAGGATTTTGGGAAATAACGATGCAGGTTTGATTTATACTTATGATCAACCTAAACAGTTTGCTGAAAAGTTAGTTCAACTGTATCTTAATCCACAAAGACAAGAGTTATTAACAAATAAGGCAAAAAAGATCTTGTTAGAAAAATACTTGTGGGAATATGATGCAAAGAGGTTGATCAAGATTTATCAATAAAAACCTTTTTATCAATTTTTAGAATTGTTAATTTAATCTCTGTTCAGGCTGATACTTCCCCTTAAAATATATCATTAGAGCATAGAGAGCGTGATCAAACTTCTTGAGTTTGATATTTTCCCACATAACTTTTAGAAGATTCCCAGTAGAGAATTTCCAGGTTAATTGGCAATCAATACAAGCTGGATTATCGCAGAAGAAGAATTGCGGATTCTTCTTACCCTCTTGAACTTCCCAGTCTAAAGTTTTTTTCATATCGGACACAATAATATCAGCTTGTCCGACTTTACCCTCATAGATAAAGGCACCAATCTTCTTATATTCAAGAAGTAACTTATTAAAACCTGCAACGCACCCCCCAGCCCAATTCACTAAAAAAAGATTTTTATGACCCTTACTATCCAGATAATGTACTCCGTATTTTAACCTTTTCTGCTGATACTTAAGCAATCCTATAGCAACATGGGTAGTGCCGACTCCCACTACTTTATTAGGGTCTCCTAATCTGATATTCTTAGCTCCTAATTCAGCCATTCTACGTAAGACATCATAGGCATAGCTGTCAGCAGTATGGTTTTCTGCAAAATCATTAGCGTATTTACCAATAATAGCAAACTTCTGAATAGGGTGTTTGCTTCTTCTAACCTGTGGATGCTTTAGCATGGCATTAGCTACCGCTCCAGCATAAGAAGGAGTCTTATCATCTGTCAGATAAATCTCTTTTTTCAAATTTTTCCAAGATTTAACATTTACAAAGCTATCAGTTACTATGGTCCCTTCTGGCCCAATAACTTCTAAAAATGCAGAGATAACTGTTCCAGCTCCCCCTTCTACCCAACCGATAGACTTGAGAGAGATTTTTAGATTTAAGATATCTCCCTTTGTAATATTTGCCTTTCGAATATCTTCTATTAATTTTTCTTTAGTAATTATTTTTTTTGTTCCCATAATTTTCCTTTATTTTTTCTCCAGCTTTTCTTATTGTATCCCAGCTGAATAGAACCTACAATACAGAGCAATAATGCAGGCTATATTTACTCTTTCCTTGAGAGAAAGAGATCTTCATTCTTTTTGCAAATCATGATAATTTGTCATAACTCACTTGAAATTTAACAGTTTTAGCAATGTAACCAATGATTCAGGTAAAACACATCAATCCTCAATATTATGAATCTGTTTTTTGCGTCTTTTCTATAAGCTCTTGTTTTAGCAGAATATTCTTAGCCATTTCAACCATAGGTGGACCGATAAACTTACCATTCTTGACAGCGACCCCTTGATTATTCTTCTTAGCCTCTTCATACAGAACTAACATCTCTTTGGCATCAGCTATCTGTTCTGGTGTAGGTGAAAAATATTCATGAACTAGCGGCAATTCTTTAGGATTAAGAACAAGCATTCCTTCAAAGCCTAACTTACTTGCTACTGCGAGATTCTTTTCTAAATCTATTAGATCATGGACTTTTATATGGACTGTATCAATTGGAATAACTTGATTTGCTCGTGCAGCCATAGCTATCATGGTCCTTGGTGTAAAAATACTCAAGCCATCTGGATCATGGACACCTTGTAGATCTGTAACAAAGTCTTCGCATCCAAAAGCAAGAGCTACAACTCGGTCTGATGCTTTACAGATATCTTGAGCATTCAAAAC
>Ga0265294_10005542_pt1 | contig 15397 bp, 9 predicted proteins | sample MunlanPumphouse3_FD_192504 | JGI IMG/M metagenome (GOLD analysis project Ga0265294, IMG submission 192504) | Groundwater microbial communities from a municipal landfill in Southern Ontario, Canada - Pumphouse #3 | ecosystem: Environmental > Aquatic > Deep subsurface > Groundwater | place... | reverse complement strand
ACTCATGGCAGCTCCTGCATTACCTGTTGAAGCGAGAGCTATTCTGTTCTGCTTGTGTGCAATCGCCTGGGCTGCAATCAGCTGACTTGCCCGATCCTTGAAGGAACCTGAAGGCAGGGCACTGTCGAGTTTACAAGTAAGATTCTTCAAGCCATACTTTTTTGCAAGTCTGGCAGGTTTTGCAATGGGGGTTCCTCCCACAGGATACACCTCGGGGGTTGGAATGGTGTAGGGGAAGAAGTCGTACATGGTTACATGTTCTCTTTTTGCAAGTTCTTCCAAGTCTTCTTTGTTGAGTTTGACTATCAGATTGCCCTTGGGAAATGAACTTCCGTCATTCTTTTCTGCACATTCAGGGCACTGGTACAGTACCTCTTCCGATTCAAAGACTTTGCCGCAATCGCAGCATTCATACGTAAAACGCATATTTCCTCCAAACTGAAAATGCCGGACACTGCTGCCCGGCATTTGATGGAAAATCCAAGCTATTTAGATAGGATTTCCTTGTTGAATGCTTCAATCATCTCATCGATTTTCTCTGCATAAGAAGGAATCTGCTTCCAGTAGTTCTTATCATACCACTGTGCATTGATTTCTTCATAGGTCTTGCCCTGTTGCTCAACCCAAGTGTAGTACTTGAGATTGTGGATGGCAAGTCTGTCATAGTAGCCCAGCTCCTTGGCATTCTCGATGGTCTGATGGTGAAGGCAGGCAGCCAAAGCTCTGACAGCTGCAAATTCATCGAAATTACCCTGTTCTTTATTCTGCTCTTCAAGTCGTGAAGTATACATTTCGGAACTGTCGGTAAGTACAGTGAATATTACATCATCTTGATCCATTTCATAGTACTTGGCCATTTTGATAGCACCGAGCAAGTTGCCTACACCGCTGATTCCATAGAGAGAAAGATTGGCGATATCTTGTTCAGATACTCCCATCTTTTTCAGATATTCGATACCGGCTGGTTCGTTGAAGAGGCGATAAACATCCATGCAATCCTGGTCATCGATGGCAAGAACCATATCAGTGTTCTTGACATTGTGGATCCAAGGCACATGCTTGTCGCCGATACCTTCAATTCTATGTCCACCGAATCCGTTGCGGAGCAAGGTCGGGCATTGAAGGGCTTCAGCTGCACCAATCTTTACATTGGGGTAGACATCCTTGAGATGGTCTCCGGCAGCAAGTGTTCCGCCTGAACCAGTGGCAGATACATATCCACGAACGTCTTTATCTGCAATGTTAAGCTGTTTAGCTACTTCAATCATTGCTCCACCAGTAACAACATAGTGCCAAAGGTAGTTTTCGAACTGTTCGAACTGATTGAAAATGACAATGTGGTTTCCGCGAGTTGCATCCAATTCATGGCACTTGTCGAAAATTTCTTTTACGTTTGATTCGCAACCAGGAGTGGCGATGATTTCGCCGGCGACTGTCTTCAACCAATTGAATCGTTCTTGACTCATTTCTTCGGGAAGAATTGCAATGGACTGGCAGCCAAGTAAAGCGCTGTTATATGCTCCACCACGGCAGTAGTTGCCGGTTGACGGCCATACAGCCTGTTGGTCGACGGAGTCGAAGTTACCTGATACAAGTGCAGGGGCCAGACAAGAATACGTAGCTCCTACCTTATGGACACCGGTGGGGAACCATTTTCCTGCAAGAGCGATGATTCTAGCTTTGACGCCAGTGATCTCATGGGGGACTTCGATGAAGTTGACATCACCAAACTTTCCACCTTTCTCAACAGGTTCATTGTGCCAAGTCACTCTATAGAGGTTTACAGGATCAACATCCCAAAGACCAGTTTTTGCGAGTTTATTCTTGATATCCTCGGATACAGTGGAAGGATCCACCATTTGTTTGAAAGTAGGAAGCAGGATGCCCTTTTCTCTACAGCGTTTAATGTTCTTTTCCCTGACTTCAGGGTTCACATTCAAATTAATCAACATGTCTTTTCCTCCGTGCTGACACTAGGTTGCTTTTTTAGATTAGTCAAGTATACAAGAAAGATGAAAATTGTAAAGCGATAATTCGTGAAAGTTAGATTTTCTGCAAATAATTTGCGTTAAGTAGCAGTAAATATATTTTAATTTATGGTAAAGTGCGATTTAATGATAATAAGATAGAAGGTGAGAAAGCTTTTCCCTTTCCCATGGGGTGGAGTATCTATGCCTTGCCTTGGTATCTCGGTGAAAGCAATGTATTTGGGATTGGTTTTTATGTGGATATGTTGGATGCAACACACTTGTCAGAGAAAGGTTGTTAGGGGCAAGCAAGAAAAAAGTGTTGCGAAATGTTGCAAAAACGATTGACTTCTCTTCAATCTGCATTAGAATAGAACAGTGTTGGGCCTTAGTGCCTGACGACACCTTTAATCGAAGGAGTGAGTATGGGAGACGTCATGCGCCCAGTTCCCTTCTCGGAACTTATCAGTCGTATTGTTGGAGAATATCGTAACCATCATTCAATTTTTGGAATTGCCGAAGAACAGTTCTATCAGGACAAAGGCAAAAACAGCGTAAAGGTGTTTGGTCAGAGTTGTTCGACCCCCTGCGGTCCCGCAGCCGGTCCTCACACACAACTGGCCCAAAACATCGTGGCAAGTTATCTTACCGGTGGACGATTCATGGAATTGAAGACCGTCCAGGTCATGGATACCCTTGAGATTGAGAAACCCTGCATTGATGCAAGGGATGAAGCCTACAACGTAGAATGGTCCACTGAGTATACCCTTTCCAAGGCTTGGGATGAGTATGCGAAGGCTTGGATCATTCTCCATGTACTTGAGGCATTGCAGCATAAAGGTGCGTTTGAAAAGCCATCCTTCATCTTCAATATGTCTGTTGGGTACAACCTGGAAGGTATCAAGACCGAGAAGATGCAACAGTTCATCGACTCAATGATTGATGCCAATAAGGATGCTCGTTTCAAAGAGTATCTTGCCGAATTGGATGCAATGTTGGAAGAAGGCCTGTTTGATGGCTCTGCATGGGAAGGACTTGAAAAGAAACTCAAGGGACTTACCTCGAAGATCAGTGCAAACATCAGCCCTTCAACGACCATCAGCACCATGCACGGATGTCCTCCCAAAGAAATCGAGGCCATTTGTACATACATGCTTACAGAAAAGAAAATCGATACCTTTGTAAAGCTCAATCCGACACTGTTGGGCTATGACAAGGTACGTGAAATTCTTGACAACCTAGGATTCAAGTACATTGGACTGACTCGTGAAAATTTTGAACACGACCTACAGTATAACGATGCAATAGCCATGCTTCATCGCTTGGTTGATCTTGCAAAGAAAGAAGGTAGGGGATTTGGTGTTAAGCTTACCAACACTCTGGGATCCGTCAATGACCAGGGACAACTTCCTGGTGCAGAAATGTATATGTCGGGTCGTTCTTTGCTTCCTATCTCCACTACCGTAGCTACCTTGCTCAGCAAGGAGTTTGGTGGAAAATTGCCAATCTCGTACAGTGGTGGTGCAAATGCACTGACTGTCCAGGCTCTTTTTGAGACGGGAATCAGACCGATCACGCTTGCTACCGATATGCTTAAGCCCGGTGGATACACCAGACTTGGTCAGATGGTTGAAATTCTGAACAAGAGTAAGGCTTGGGATATGACATCGATAGACATCGAGAAACTTGCACAGCTTTCCAGCGATGCAAGGGAAGGCAAATATGCAAGTGTCAACAAGGAATTCAGGGGTACTGACTCCATTAAGCTTGGTGAAGAACTTCCTGTCTTTGATTGTTATGTTGCTCCCTGTCAGGTTGCTTGCCCAATTCATCAGGATGTGCCTGAGTATGTGCAGCTTGTAGGTGAAGGACGCTATAGCGATGCTTTGGCCCTCATCTATGATAAGAATGCACTTCCTGCCATCACTGCTCATATCTGCGACCACCAGTGTCAGTTGCATTGTACACGCATGGACTATGAAGGTGCTGTACAGATTCGTGAGATGAAAAAGATCGCCGTTGAGAATGGATTTGAAGAGTACAAGAAAACCTGGGAAGGTCCTACTGACAAGAGCGAAATCAAAGCAGCTGTCGTTGGTGCTGGTCCTGCAGGACTTTCTGCTGCATATTTCCTTGCAAGAAGTGGTTTCGATACCACAGTCTTTGAACGGGAAGAGAGCGCTGGTGGTGTGGTCCGTCATGTCATTCCTGGTTTCCGCCTTCCTGTCGAAGCCATCGAAAGCGATGTGGAATTCATCAAAGCCCATGGGGTGGATTTCCACTTTGGAGTGAAGAGTGATGAAATGACCATCAAAGCTCTTAAAGACGCGGGGTATACGTACATCTTCTATGCCATTGGTAGTGAAGTCGACAATGAGATTCCTCTTGCAGGCGATCGTTCCAACATTATGGAATCCCTTTCTTTCCTTGGTTCGTACCGAAAGGATCCTTCTTCTGTGAAATTGGGCAAGCAGGTTGTAGTCGTAGGTGGTGGTAATACTGCCATGGACAGCGCCCGTGCCGCCTTGAGGGTTCCCGGTGTTGAAAAAGTAACTGTCGTATATAGAAGGACTGAAGCAGAAATGCCTGCAGACCTTGAAGAGTACGGCCTTGCTAAGAAAGAGAACGTAGAGTTCATGTTCCTTGCCAATCCCGAATCTTGTGAAGCAAACCAATTGGTTGTCCGCAAAATGGTGCTTGGAGAAAAGGATGCTTCTGGTCGTTGTCGTCCAGTTGCAACTGATGAGACCTTCACTTTGGTCGCTGATTCCATGATCACCGCTATCGGTGAACACGCAGATTCCGAAAAGCTCACTTGGTATGGTGTACCTGTCAATGAAAAACATTGGCCGAAGACCAACAAAGAGACCAAAGAGACGGAAGTTGAGAATGTCTACGCCATTGGTGATGTGCAAAGTGGTCCATCCACGGTTGTGCGTTGTATAGCCAGTGCACGCGTTGCAGTTGAGGCAGCCATCGACAAGGTTCTTGGACCTGAGGTTGAAGACGAGCATGAACACGATTGTAGTTGCGGTCATGACCACGACCATGAATGTGATTGTGGCGATGAGTGTGATTGTGAGGATGAGGAAGATTTCGAAGACGATGACGACCTTACCGATGAAGAACGCGAACAAATGACCTCTGATGAAAATGACTACTTTGCAGAGATTGCTTTGAAGAAGAGCAAGATCCTCTCCTCCAAAGAGGTCGGTGATAAGAAGTTTGCTGAAACAGAAGCCAAGCGTTGTCTCGAGTGTTCGTATCTCTGCAATAAGTGCGTGGATGTATGTCCTAACCGTGCCAATGTTGCAATCGATGTCCGTAACACCGGAGTATTTTCCGATCCATTCCAGATTTTGCACCTCGATGCTTACTGTAATGAATGTGGCAACTGTGAGACTTTCTGTCCGTATGATGGTGGTCCTTATCGCAAGAAGTTCACGCTCTTCAGCAGACCTGATGATTTCAAGAACTCCGAAAACAGTGGTTTCTATGTCGAAGGGGATGAGATTCTCGTTCGTCTTGACGGAAAAATCTACAATTGTTCGATGGATGGGGATGGAATTTTGGTTGGAGATGAAGAGGGCATAACCGATGAAGTTGCTGCCCTGATAGAAGAAGTCTTCACATCCTACAGCTATTTGCTTGGGTATGTAGAAGAGTAGAAGGAGAGAGCAGTGTCTACTATTGTTATTAAAAACACGCGAGTCATGCAGACTATGCCTCCATTTGCAGTTTCCGAGGGAGTAGATGTCGTCATTCAAGACGACATCATCCTCGCTGTTCATGCAAATGCCGGTTCTACAGTCAAGGCAGACAGAATTATTGACGGCAGTCATAAAACAGTCATTCCTGGCAACGTATGTGGTCATCACCATTACTATTCCGGGCTTTCACGAGGAATGCTGATTTCAGCTGGACCTCAAAATGATTTCATCCAGGTTCTTAAGGAATGGTGGTGGCGTCTTGATAGAGGGTTGGACGAAGAAGCATGTTACTATAGTTCTTTGATCTGCTCCTTGGATGCAATCGCTGCAGGTACCACAACCTGTATCGATCATCACGCCAGCCCTTCATATATCGCCAACTCTTTGGATACAATCGCCAAGGGAATGGAAGAAGTTGGGGTACGTGGTGCAACCTGCTACGAAGTGACCGACCGCAACGGTGGAATGAAGGAAGTTGAAGCTGGAGTAGAGGAGAACCTTAGATTCGCCATGTCCAGCAAGAGCAGCAAGCTTGTTCGAGGAATGATAGGTGGACATGCTCCCTTTACGATTCCTGATGAAGGTCTTCGCATGATGGGTGAGGCGATGAAGGAATCCGGCGCCGGACTTCACCTGCATGTGGCTGAGGATAAGTACGATGTCGTGCATTCTCACCATCATTACAATGCTGACATCATCGATCGACTGGAGAAGTTCGGTCTGTTGACCTCCAACTCACTGTTGGTTCATGGTCTTCATCTGAATGAATCTGAGATTGCAAAGATCAACGAGCATGACTGCTTTTTTGCTCATAATGCAAGAAGCAACATGAACAACAATGTTGGATATTGCAAGAACATCCAGCAGGTGAAGAATCTGATCATCGGTACCGATGGATGTGGTGGCAACATGTTTGAAGAGCTCAAGCTCGCATTCTTCAAGCATAAGGACCAAACCGGTTCTTGGTGGCCTGGTGATTATGTAACAGCGCTTTCACGAGGAAACAAGCTTGTTGAAAAGTACTTTGACGGTAATTTTGGCAGGATTGAAGCTGGGTATAAGGCTGATCTGAATATTCTCGATTACCATAACCCAACTCCGCTCGTAGCTGATAATGCAGCTTCCCATTTTGTATGGGGTATGAGCAGCAATTGTGTTGAAAGTGTCATGGTGGACGGAAAGTTCGTCATGGAGAACAGAAAATTCCCGGGTCTTGATGTCGATGCAATCTATGCGCAGGCTGCAAAGGTTGCTCAGCGGGTTTGGGAAAAAGTAGACAAAATCGCTCCTTGAAGTGAGTGATGTGAAGATATGACCATGAGGGTCGAAGGGGAATATTATATGACTATTCAGGAACAGATCAGAGCAAAGGCTGCCGAATATCGTGATTATACGGCGATCAACCTTTCAAAGATGGTGAAAACCAAAAGTTACAGCTCCCAGGAAGAGGATGTTTGTCGTCTTATCGTCACTCTCTGTGAAGAGGCTGGATTTGACGAAGTCTACATCGATGGACTTGGCTCGGTAATCGGTCGCGTTGGTAACGGACCAAAGAAATTGGCTTTTGATGCACATATCGATACTGTCGAAGTCGGTAACCTCAAGAACTGGGATTTTGATCCCTTCTGCGGCGACATCAAGGACGGAAAGGTATGGGGACGTGGTACCAGCGACCAGAAGGGTGGCGCTGCATCCATGATTACTGCCGGAAGAATTCTTAAGGAACTCGGTTACGGTGGTGAATATACCTGTTACTTTACCTTCACGGTAATGGAAGAGGATTGTGACGGCATGTGCTGGAAGTACCTCATTGAAGAAGAAAACTTCCGCCCAGACTTGGTGGTTTCCACTGAACCCACCAGCTGCCGCCTCTATCGCGGACATCGTGGTCGTATGGAAATCAGAGTAATCCTCAAGGGCATTTCTTGCCATGGTAGTGCTCCTGAGCGCGGTGTGAGTGCTGCGTACAAAGCAGCCAAGGCAGCTCTCGCCATTGAGCAGTTGAACAAGGACCTGCAACCCGATGACGAAAAGTTCCTTGGGAAAGGAACCATCACCGTCAGTCAGATGGATGTAAAGGGTCCCAGCCAGTGTGCAGTTGCAGACTATGCCATGCTCTATTGCGACCGTCGCCTCACTTGGGGTGAAGACGCAGATCTTGCCATCAGCCAGGTTCGCGAGTACATCGCCAAGGCAACTGGAGATGATCCTGCATCAATCGTTGTTGAAATGCCCAACTATGAGAAAATCGGCTGGACCAAAAAGCCTTATTCTCAAGAGCTCTATTTCCCAACATGGAAAATCGATGCAACCCATCCTTTGGTAGTTGCTGGTGTAGCTGGACATGAGGCTCTCTTTGGAAAGGCTCCTGTCGTAGACAAGTGGACCTTCTCAACCAACTTGGTTGCAACCACTGGACGCCACAAGATTCCTGCTATCGGTTTCGGACCTGGCGATGAGTCACAAGCTCACGCTCCCAACGAAATCAACCGCATTGACGATCTTGAGATTTGTAGTGCTTTCTATGCTATGCTCCCTTACTCCTTGGAGAACTAAGAGCCGATAGGTTTATCTTAGTTAATCAGTATGGTATACTAACAGCCACAAGGTATTATTTACCTTGTGGTTGTTTAGCCTCTGGGTGTCCATTGATTATTTTGATAAATAATGGATAACTATATATCGATTGAAGGAGCCTTGTACATGGCAAAAATGCCGATTGAGACCGCTGTAAGACGATCCGATGCAATAGCTAAAGCGAGCGGAACGCAAAAATATCTATCAGATATGACCTTTGAAGGAATGCTGTACAGTCGTATGGTACGTTCTTCCATACCTCGAGGAATCATCAAGAATATTGAAGTTCCTTCGTTGCCTGAAGGGTATTATTTTATCAGTCATAAAGATATTCCTCCTGAAGGCAAGAATGAGCTTTGGATGATTGCAAAAGATTGGAAGTGTTTTGCCGAGAACGAAGTAAGATATGTAGGGGAGACCATTGGTCTCTTGGTCGGTCCAGATAGAAATGTTCTGGCCAACCTGTTGGATGACTTGATCATCACGTATGAAGAACATGAACCAGCAATTTCCATTGAAGAGGGCTTGGCTTGTAAGGGCGGGGCGTTTGTCAATGATACGAATATTTTCTGTGAACTCGAGATAAAGACCGGTGACGAGATGGACGAAGTCTTCAATCGAGCCGATCGGGTCTTTGAAGAGACCTATCGTACCGGATTCCAAGAACATGTGCATCTCGAAACCAATTCTGTTGCCTGTGTACAAGAAGATGATGCCTTCGTCATTTACGCTTCTGCACAATGCCCCTTCTATATTCGCAAATCCATAGCAGGATTGCTGAATATTCCCTATGATAAGATCATTGTCCGTCAAACCACTACAGGGGGGGCTTTTGGAGGGAAAGAACATTTTCCAGATGTCCTGGCGGGGCCTCTTCTGGTAGCTGTGAATACTATCGGAAAACCGATACAAATGGTTTTTGACCGATCGGAAGATATGGAATTCTCTGTTAAACGTCACCCAAGCAGAACCATCATCAAGACTGCCTTGGATGATAAGGGAGCAATTCTGGGTATGGATATCGATGTTGTCTATAACGTCGGTGGGTATCTTTCTTGCTCTTTTGTCGTGCTGCAACGAGGTGTGTTTCATGCTACAGGCTGTTACGGTATTCCCTCTACAAGGATTCATGGTCGAGGAGTTGCCACCAACACCTTCCCCAGTGATGCCTTCCGTGGATTTGGAGCACCACAGACACTTTTTGCCATTGAACGTCATATGGATCATCTGGCAAATTTTTTGGGACGTGATCCTTTGGAACTGAGAAATGAATACCTTTTGAAGAAAGGTTCCCTTACCAATACCAATGGTCATGTCTATGAAGAAGTGAAGCTTCCTGAAATGATCAAACAAATTACCGATGCCTCTGATTATTGGCGCAAGGCCAAAGAATATGGCAGAGGAACTGGAAAAGGCATCGGCATCGCTCTGTACAACCATGGAGGAGCATTTACCGGCAATGGTGAACAAATGATCATCAAAGGCCATGCTCGATTGCACAAGCATTCAGACGGAACTGTCGATATCCTTGTCGGCAGTACGGAAATGGGACAGGGGTTCCAGACAGCTCTTCGAAAGATTGCAGCACAGGTCTTGGACCTTGATCTGCACATGATCAACTACGATAATCCCGATACCTCAAAGGTCCCCGATAGTGGTCCTACCGCAGCCAGTCGATCGACGATGATCGTTGGCAAGCTTGTAGAACGTGCAGCTCTCTTGATGAAAGAACGCTATGATTCTGAAGAAGACTTCCATGTTGAAGTAGAGTATGAGCATCCAGAAGGGTTCCCTTGGGACCAGAACACGTTCCAAGGAGATGCCTATCTGGGGTATGGCTGGGGAGCGGCTGTCGTCGAGGTTGAGGTCGATGCTCTTACCAGTGAAGTTGAAACCAAGGGAATTTGGGTAAGTCATGATGTTGGACATCCCATTGATGAACTGCTTATCCGGGGGCAAGTGAATGGGGGTGTCATCCAGAGTCTTGGATATGCTTCCATGGAAAAGATGGAAAATAAAAAGGGTTACTTCAAGCAAAACTCGATGAGCGATTACATTATCCCTACCTCCATGGACTTCCCGAAAATGGAGTCTTTCTTGGTTGACAATCCCTACGAATTTGGACCTTTTGGTGCCAAAGGAATGGGGGAATTGGTCTTCAATGGGGCCGATGCTGCATTCTGTGAGGCAGTGAGTCGTGCTATCGATAGAAGAATCTGCGAGATACCCATCCCGCCAGAGACTATTGTGGAGCTGGAAATACATGGAAACTAAGATTGATTTTACCTTGAACGGCCAACAGGTTTCCGTTACAACGGATCCTCTTCGCCGTTTACTTGATGTTATACGAGAAGATTTCGGCCTTACTGGAACCAAAGAAGGTTGTGGAGAAGGCGAATGCGGCGCTTGTTCGGTTTTAAAGGATGGGAAGATCATCACCACCTGCATGGTCCCCATTGGTGCTGTCGGGGGTAGTGATATCGTAACCATCGATGGACTCAAGGAAACTGAACAAGGAAAGACCATCATAGAAGCATTTGCTGATGGTGGAGCTGTACAGTGTGGTTTCTGCATTCCCGGTATGGTGATGGCTGCAGAAGATTTGCTGCGTTCCAATCCCCATCCAAGTGAAGACGAAATCAGAAAGGGCATCAGTGGAAACATTTGCAGATGTACCGGATATGACCTCATTGTCGAGAGTATTGCTCTTGCCAGTGAAAGAGGGGATGGCTTATGGTGAGCACCTATATTCCCAAGACCCTTGAAGAAGCCTTGATCATCCGCAAGGAAACCGGTGCTCGTCCGTTGTCAGGGGGAACCGATCTGATGGTTCAATACCGTAGAGGTATTGGCGTCACCCCAAAGTTTCCATGGCCGATCATGATCGTTTCAAATCTCAAGGAACTCATCGGCATCAATGAAACTCCTGATGGAAGTCTTTGCATCGGCAGTGCAACCACAAGTAGCGAAATAGCTGCTTCTCCTCTTGTTCCCTGGCATGTCCGTGAGGCATCCAGCCGTATGGGAGCCATTTCCTTGAGAAATCTGGCGACAATCGGGGGGAATATCGGAAATGCATCTCCCAAGGGAGATCTTCCTGCAACCTTGATTTTGCTTGATGCCTCTGTCGTTCTTGCCAGTGTCGAAGGCGAACGAACGGTCCTTTTGGATGATTTTATCTATGGAGCGAAAAAGACGCTTCTCCAAGATGATGAAATCATCACTAAAATCATCATTCCGAAACCAGCTAGGCCGTTTACCTATCGCTGGTATCGAAAAATAGGAACACGGAGAGCCAATGCCATAACAAAGCTCTCTCTTTCTGCTGCAATAACGATTGATGAGAAGGGAGTCATTACCGATTTCCGCGCATCAAGCGGTGCTGCAGGTCCAAAAATTGCAAGAAACAAGGCTCTCGAAGCAACCCTGATCGGAAAGAATGTCGAGGATATTCCTTCGTTGCTTCCCTCCTTCCTTGCTGACTATGACAAGATCATCAGTCCGCATGCCATGCCGGAGTACAGAAGGACTTCTACCAAACGTATGCTGGAATATTTTTTGACAGAAGTTTCGAAGCGTCCTTCTGGAGAAATCATCGAATAGGAGATTACATGGACTCTTCGATTTTACTGAAAGACATTTTCTGTCTGCAACCCAGTTTTGACGGTCCCCAGTACAAGGGAGCCGACCTACTTATCAAAGGCAATAAGGTAGCTAAGATTGCACCGTCTGGTGGGCTTGTTGCTGAAGAAGGCGTACGGGTCATAGACTGTTCAAAGCATGTGGTTATTCCTGGATTGGTCAACACACATCACCACTTCTATCAGACGTTGACAAGGAACCATCCTGCTGTTCAGAATGCAAAGTTATTTGACTGGTTGAAATTCTTGTATGATGTGTGGAAGTATGTTGATGACGAGGCTGTATATTATTCTTCCATGCTTGCCATGGCTGAATTGATGAAAACCGGTTGTACCTGTACCACTGATCACCACTACCTGTATCCCCGTAATTTCAACGGAGATTTGATGGGCTTGCAGTTCAAGGCCGCCGACCAGCTTGGAATGCGTTTCAGTCCTACCAGAGGCTCCATGAGTCTTAGCAAGAAAGATGGTGGACTTCCTCCTGACAGTGTCGTACAGACACTCGAGGAGATTCTCAGCGATAGTGAGCGGTGTATTCAGACGTATCACGATCCAGCTCCTGATGCGATGCACAAGATAGCCCTTGCTCCCTGCAGTCCTTTCAGTGTCACCAAAGAATTGATGAGTGAAACTGCTGCACTTGCAAGAAAATATGGCGTCAGATTGCATACTCATCTGTGTGAAACCTTCGATGAAGCAGATTTCTGTGTAGAGATGTATGGGATGCGTCCTGTTCAGCTCATGCAGGAGTGCAACCTCATTGGTTCAGATGTTTTCTATGCACATGGCATTCACTTCAATGATGAAGAGCTTAAGATCTTGAAAGATACCGGTACGCACATTGCACATTGTCCTTCCTCCAACATGAGATTGGGAAGTGGCATCTGTAGGGCAAAAGAGATGCTTGCTATGGGTATCAACGTAGGTATCGCCGTCGATGGAAGCGCAAGCAATGACAGTTCCGATATGCTCAATGAAGTTCGACAGGCTTTGTTGTTGCAGAGGGTTCGTTATGGTGCAGATGCTCTGACAGCCAATGAAGCCTTCACCATGGGGACCATCAATGGTGCGAAAATGTTGAATTTTGGAAATGTAGGAAAATTGGAAGAAGGGTGGGCTGCAGACATGGCTATCTTTGATGTTTCCACCATTCCGTATGCAGGAAGTCAAAGTGATCCTGTTGCAAGCTTGCTTTTTTGTGGTACCAATCATAATACTGATTATACGATCATCAATGGAAAAGTGGTTGTCGATGCTGGGCAGCTGGTTGGTTTCGACGAACAAGAACTTGCTGATAAAGCTAATGCCATCAGCAGGAAACTCATGGACAAAGCTGCCAAACAGGAGGCTGTATGATACAGGAATTTCTTATTGCAAATGATAGTGAAGATGCATTGAAATTGAGAAGAAACAATCCTAAAAGCGTGTTTTATGCTGGAGGAACAGAGATCAATCGTTTGAATTCAACCGTGATGGCAAAAACTGCCATCAGTCTTTCCAGGTTGCATTTGAACACCATAACCGACGAAGGGAATTCGATTCGAATTGGTTCGATGGTCACCTTTCAACAATTAGTTGAATCTCCTTTGGTTCCCCAATACTTGAAAGATGCTGCTTTATATTGCGGTTCGTTTCCACGGCGCAATATGGCCACACTTGGAGGCAACCTAGCACTCTGTGGGGATCATTCGTATCTTGCTCCCGTATTGCTTGCATCCCGTGCACGTTTGCTCACGGCAAATCTGACCGAAGGTGGGGCGTATAGCGAGGATAACATTCCGATAAGGGAGTATCATGCCTACCACAGTCAATTCAGTGGTACGTTGTTGCTCGGGGTCAGCCTCTCCAAGGATCAACGTTTTGTTGGCTCTTCTCGCTTCGCCAATACCCTGGAAAGCCAAGCCGGCGTTACCGTTGGATTCGGTGCAACCAAGAACAATGAAGGGGTCATCGATCATGTACGCGTGTATGTTGCTGTCAAGGGGAGTGGCGTACAGCGCCTTTCTGATGTAGAGAACGCCATCGAGAATGGAGAGTTGACCAGTAGACAGGATGTCCAGCTAGCAGTTGGACATGCAATCGAAGCAAAGGATGATTTTACCGGAAGTTCCTCCTATAAGCGGTATATCGCCAGTGAGGGAATAGCCCAGCTATTTGCCGAATTTGTTGCAGGAGGTGCCAAATGAACAAGATTACCTGTACTGTTAATGGAAAAACACTGAAAGCTACCTGTGAAGGATCAGAATCCTTGCGCTCCTTGTTGGTGCGTAGCGGGTATGAAAGTGTACGTGATAGTGATGACCGCGAAGGTTTTGCCGGTAGTGATACCATACTTTTCAATGATATGCCCGTGTATGCGAATCTGATGCTCGCGCTTCAAGCGGATGGAGCTGAGATCCGTACTGCAGAAGGATTGGGGGATAGTCGAAACCTCAGTATCGTGCAACAGGCGATGATTGATGCAGGTGTTGTACAAAGCGCCTATAATGCTCCTGCTGCAGCTTTATTGTTGACGTGGCTGCTTGAAAAAGAGAGCCATCCCACCAAGGAACAGATAGACACTGTCCTTTCCGGCATCTTCATCCGTGACACAGGATACGAGCACTACTATCTTGCAGTGCAGCTTGCCATTGAGAAGAAAGAGACAGGATCGTATAAGACCGCTATTTCCCCGACATTCAGAGATCATCTGAGCTACGTCGGAAAACCTAAGTCCAAGGTTGATGGTCCTCAGTTGGTGAGTGGTGAAAAGAGTTTCGTTGAAGATCGTGTATTGCCTGGTTATTACTCGATGGTAGTGCTGAGAAGTCCTTATGCTCATGCCTATATCAAGAAAATCGATACAAAAGCTGCTCTGGCTATGGATGGCGTCATTTCCATCATCACCCACGAGAATTGCCCGGATGTATTCTATATGCAGGCAGGTCAGGGCAATCCTGAACCGAGTCCGCATGATAGACGTCTGCTCAATAAAAAGGTAAGGCATGTAGGTGACCGCGTAGCTGCCATCGTTGCTGAAACTGAAGAACAGGCCATTGCCGCTCGGGATGCCATCAAGGTTGAGTATGAGGTACTCAAGCCCATATTCACCGTTGAAGAAGCAATGGAAGAGGGAGCTCCTCTGGTGCACAACGGGATTGTTGAATACCGTGCTGGTGCTCCAGCTGATCTTGACGAGTACAATAAGAGTGCAGATCCCAGGGATGGGAAAGTCATCTATCAATTCCCCCTCCACGGTGATATCCGAAGGAATGTCGCTTCTGCCGCTCATGGTCAGATTGGAGATGTTGAGAAGGGTTTCAAGGAAGCTGATGCAGTGGTGGAGAGAACCTACCAGACCAGTCAGATTCAATGTACCCCGCTCGAACCCCATCTTTGTTATGCAAAGATCGACAATGGTCGTCTGGTGGTGCACGCTTCCACACAGGTGCCATGGCACGTACGCCGCATAGTGGCTTGGGTCTGTCAGATTCCTGAGAATAAGATTCATGTCATCAAG
>Ga0265294_10005541_pt1 | contig 15397 bp, 10 predicted proteins | sample MunlanPumphouse3_FD_192504 | JGI IMG/M metagenome (GOLD analysis project Ga0265294, IMG submission 192504) | Groundwater microbial communities from a municipal landfill in Southern Ontario, Canada - Pumphouse #3 | ecosystem: Environmental > Aquatic > Deep subsurface > Groundwater | place... | reverse complement strand
AGATGGTTTTATAGAGATTTTTAACTTTAAACAGAGATTTGATTTAAGTAGAAAATATCTTGTTTGTTATTTGGACTATTTAGATAATTTTAGTGATATCAAAAAAGTTGAAAATAGAAGAGTTTTTGCATAGGTATAAAATAAACTATTAACAATATTACTATATAATGTAAGCTTTAAATTTTAAAGGTAGATTATGAGTGATACAATAAAAATATTTAATGCAAAAGAGAATAATTTAAAAAATATAAACCTAGAGATACCAAAAAATAAGCTAATAGTATTTACAGGATTAAGTGGAAGTGGAAAATCAACTTTAGCTTTTGATACACTTTATGCTGAGGGTCAAAGAAGATATATAGAGTCTTTATCTTCTTATGCTAGACAATTTTTAGATAGAGTTGGAAAACCTGATGTTGAAAGAATTGAGGGTTTAACTCCAGCAATTGCAATAGATCAAAAAACTACTTCAAAAAACCCAAGATCTACTGTTGGAACTATCACAGAGGTTTATGACTATCTTAGACTTTTATATGCAAGAGTTGGAACACAACACTGTCATTTATGTGGAAAACCAATATCTCAAATGAGTGCAAGTGATATTATAGAACAAGTTCTATCTTTGCCAAATGATGCCAAGCTCATAATATTAGCACCTTTAATAAATAGAAAAAAAGGAAGCTTTACAGATCTGTTTGAATCTCTTAGAACAAAAGGTTATGTAAGAGCTATGGTTGATGGTGTTATGGTTAGACTTGATGAAGATATTGAGTTAGAAAAGACAAAAATGCACACAATCAAAGTTGTAATAGATAGAGTTACAGCAAACCTTGAAAACAAAGAGAGAATAGCACAAGATGTCGAAAAAGGTCTAAAAGAGAGCTTTGGAGAACTTGAAATTGAGATTATGAATCACGAAGAGTTAAGAGTTGAAAAAAGTATTCACTACTCTGAACATATGGCATGTTTTGATTGTAAAATCTCTTTTGAAGCACTTGAGCCTTTAAGTTTCTCTTTTAACTCTCCAAAAGGAGCTTGTAGCTCTTGTGATGGTTTGGGAATAAGATATGCACTTGATATGAAAAAGATTATTGATGAAGATTTGGCAATTGAAGATGGGGCTATTAAAATAATCTATGGATTTAACAAAGGCTTCTATTTTAAAATGCTTATTGCTTATTGTGAGAGTCAAAATATAGATACAAAAAAACCTTTCTCATTGCTTGATGAACATCATAAAAAAGCAATTTTACACGGAACTGTAGATGAGTTTGAGTTTTTTTGGAAAAGACACAAACTAAAAAGAAAGTGGGATGGAATTGTAAAATTAGCCTACGATATGATAAAAGATGAAAAAGAGATCTCTGAGTATATGACAGAGAAAAAATGTGACTCTTGTGGTGGAAATAGATTAAAACCATCTAGTCAAGCTGTTTATGTGGCTAAAAAAAGAATACCAGATATTTTAAATGTTCCTATTGAAGAGGCTCATAATTTTTTCAAAGATGATAAAAATTTCAAATATTTTAGTGAGCAACAAAAGATGATTGCAGCTCCAATTTTAAAAGAGATTAAAGAGAGAATATTTTTCTTACATGATGTTGGTCTTGGATATATAACTTTAGGAAGAGATGCAAGAACAATTAGTGGTGGAGAGGCTCAAAGAATTAGAATTGCTTCACAAATTGGAAGTGGTTTAACAGGAGTTATGTATGTACTTGATGAGCCATCTATTGGACTTCATGAAAGAGATACAAGCAAACTTATAAAAACTCTAAGAGCTTTACAAGAAAAAGGAAATACTGTAATTGTTGTTGAGCATGATAAAGAGACAATTATGGCTAGTGATTTTATTGTTGATATTGGTCCAAATGCTGGAAAATTTGGTGGAGAGGTTGTATTTGCTGGAACACTAAAAGAGCTTTTAAAAGCAAAAACTCAAACAGCTCTTTATTTAAACAATAAAAAAAGAGTGGAATATCCACACAATCGACCTCAAGAAGAGTTTATAGAGATTAAAAATGTAAATATAAACAATATAAAAAATCTAAATGTAAAAATTCCACTTAGAAATCTAGTAAGTATCACAGGAGTAAGTGGAAGTGGTAAATCTTCACTTATTCTTCAAACTCTACTTCCAGTTGCGCAAGAGCTTTTAAATCGTGCTAGAAAGGTTAAAAAAGTAGATGGTGTAGAGATAGATGGATTAGAAAAACTTGATAAAGTAATCTATCTTGACCAAAGCCCAATAGGAAGAACTCCAAGATCTAATCCAGCAACATATACAGGACTTATGGATGATGTAAGAGACCTATTTTCTAAAACAAAAGAGTCAATGCTAAGAGGTTATAAAATAGGAAGATTCTCTTTTAATGTAAAAGGAGGAAGATGTGAGAAGTGTCAAGGAGAGGGTGAAATCAAAATCGAAATGCACTTCTTGCCAGATATTATGGTTAAATGTGACACTTGTCACGGTAAAAAGTACAATGCCCAAACTTTAGAGATTTTGTATAGAGGAAAAAATATATCTGATGTTTTAAATATGAGTGTTGATGAAGCTTTAGAGTTTTTTGCAAAAGTACCAAAACTATATGCAAAACTAAAAACTCTAAGCGATGTTGGACTTGGATATATAACTTTGGGACAAAATGCCATAACTTTAAGTGGTGGAGAAGCTCAAAGAATAAAACTAAGCAAAGAGCTAAGCAAAAAAGATACTGGAAATACTTTATATATTTTAGATGAACCTACAACTGGACTTCACTTTGCAGATGTTGATAGACTTACAAGTGTGCTTCACCATCTAGTAGAGCTTGGGAATTCTGTGCTTGTGATAGAGCATAATCTTGATGTTATTAAAAACTCTGATTTTATTATTGATATTGGTCCTGAGGGTGGGGATAAAGGTGGAAAAATTGTAGATATGGGAACAGTTGAACAAATTGCTAACAATCACGAAAAAAGCGGTTCTCATACTGGATACTATTTGCATAAAGAGTTACAACAAAAGTAGTTATAACTCACCTTTAACTTTTATTATTTATATGTAAAGATTCTGTAATTTTTACTCATAGATTTATATCTATGGGTAATTTTTATATCTTTTTACTCATAGATTAACAAATATGAGTAATTTTTGATTAATGTTACTTACATAGCTTTTATTAATAAATTAAATAATTCAATATTTATAAAAATTTACTATTTTTATTTGATAAAGCTTTATTTGCTGATATTGCTTTTTTTAAAACTTTTGGGGTTTCGATTTCTTTGTTTAAAGGTAGTTTATGTAATTGCTTACTTATCATGTCCATTATCTTTTCATTTGATTTGAAATATTTCATCACAAATTTGATTTATTATATCTGCATTATGATTAAGTAAATTTTTTGCGTTTATAGCTTGATTTTTACACTCATTATTTTTTGCATCTAATGTAATATCTTTTTCATTGATTTTTTTGCTTCTTCTAAAATAAATATTTTAGTATTAATGTCTTTTTGCTCTTCTTGATTTTTTCCCTTAATATTTGAAGTAGCTTGATTAATGAAATTATCAATTTTATTACTAATTTCAATATTGTTGTTAGTGATTTGATTCTTAGAATTATCAATATTGTAAATTATATTTCCATGATTCTCTTGAATAATTGGGCTTTGATTATTGTTATTTACGCTTATATTATTAGATGCTGAACTTGTTGGCATAAAATATAATACTAAACCAACTATAGATGCAACAGAACCTATTGCTCCTATTTTTTCAAACATTGTTAATTCTCCCCATTTATTTTTAAGTTTTGTAAACTTTGAATCATTCATCAAATTATCCTTATCAAATATCTTTTTATAATAACTATTAGAATAGTTTCTATCTTTATTTTTATTATTATATGCTAATTGCAAATGATATTTAGAAATATCACCGAGCCTAGTATTGATACTTTTAGATAATTTTTCTAAAACTTCAATATGAGAACTTGTTGCACTTAAATAATTAAATATAGAATTAATATATTCATTCATAGCACTATAGATATTTGGTGAATATGCTCCAGTTGGTCTCTCATACTCATAAAAAAACTCATAGTAATCACTTATAATATTAGAAATATATTTATCTTCAAAATCTTCATTTTTTGCACTATTTTTTAAAGCCAAAATCAAATCTTTAAAAAGTTTGATTTTAGATTGATTTATATTTGGTCTATCATATTTATTTTTATCATTGTTTTCTTTTATTTTAATGCCAAGCTTATTTTTTATATTCGCATATAACTTTTTTAGTTTATAAAATTTTATATATATTGGTTCTTTTTGATACTCTATAAAATATTTATCTAAAGTTTTTTCAAAATCAATTTTAAATAAATATTCTAAATATAAAAATGCTCTATCTTTATCAATAATTCTAAGCTCATCAATAAAATCATAACATTGGTAATCTAATGAAATGATTTTTAATATTTGTTCTACTTTATGCTTTTCTTTAATAGATTTTAAAATATTTTTATCTAAATCTAAAAAATAGTCAATTATATTTAATAAGCTATTTTTATCAAACTTATCAATTTTTTGAATTATTTCAATAAACTGATACAAATTAACTAAATCTGTATTTTCATTCTGGGTAAATGATAACCTAATCAATTCATGTAAAGATTCAATAAAATAATCAAAATATTCTCTAGCCAATATAACAAAGTATTCTTCTTCTATTTTGTGAAATCTAAAAGTATGAAAAAATATTTTTTCAAAATCTTCTTTAGAATGTACCAAATTAGAAACTTCATTACTATCAATATTTTGAAATAGATAAATATATAATGCTGTTGGAAATACACTATAACTATTAGAAGTTATTCTTTTTCTTATTTCTTTGTATGTTTCATCTTTGATAAAATCATCTTTGATAAAATTAAGCAATTTGGCATGTTCTTCATCTGTTAATAATTCATGTAGTTTATTTTGATTTTTTTCATTATAAATTTTTTCACAGAAAAATACATTATAAAAATCTTTTTTTGTCGCTAAAGCTTTTAAACTATCTTCACATATTTTTTTAGTAATTTCTTTTTGTTGAATTCTTTGTTGATATTCTTTATTCTCTAAACGTTTTTCTTGAAACTCTTGTTCATGTTTTTCTCGTTGTTCTTTCCAGTATTTGTTAGATGCTATAATATGAGTTTCAAATATATTATTCTTCATTAGATATTTATCTATATCTTCATTAAATCTCAATCTTTCATAATGTTTAACATAATTTTCTATCGGATATTTGAAAACTGCTTTTTTTATATCTTCAAATGAAATTCTTAATAATTTCAATAAACTATCAATATGAAATAGAATCGTTATCTCTGATGAAAAATAAATTTCCCAAAAATTATCAGCAATTCGTTCAAAATCTAAAGACATTTCATCAAGTTCATGATTATCCATATAACAAAAATTTGTAGTTAAAAATTCAAAAACTTTTTGAACAGTATCTTTAGAATCATTATGAAGCAATACTGCATAAATACACCAACAATATATATGATAATTTTCTCTATCTTGCTTTGATTGTAGATAATAAAGCCATTTTAAAGTATCACTAGGTTTCAAATAAGGAACTATATATTCTAATTGTCTAGCAGGTATACTATCTAATAACTCCAATAGTTTATCAAATTCAAATCCAGTATCTATAAAACTAGCTTTTTTATCACTTCCATATCTATTTATATATTTAATACCATATAACGATTCAAAAAGTAATGTTTGAAAATCTTTTAAATAAATTATATCAGTGTTAGAATTAATTAGCTTTTTATCTTGTAAAAAGGAATAAAGTCTTTTGTTAAACTTAAACTCATCTATGAAGTTATCTTGAATTAATTCTATAAGATTTTTATTACCTAGATTATCATTAGAATAATTTTCAAGATATGTAAATATCAAATCTTCCATCTCTTTTGAATAATTATATTCTAGCAGTGCAATCAAATAGGCAAATACTAACTTATCAACATCTGATGGCTTTATAGTTTTTTGTATTAAAGTTGATAGTTTTAATTTATCAAATTTTACTAAAGTAGTACCTTCAAAATCACTCCATCTACCCCAAGCCATAGATTTCTCATTTTTGAGTTTATATAACATTGAAGATAAAAGTTTTTCTTGTTGTTTTTCATTTAAGAGAGGATGTCTTTTAAAAATAAATGGGTCAAACTGTACAAAATCATCAAATAAATCACTATTTAGATTTGTTAAATAAATAATAACTTCTTCAAACTCTTCATAAAATCTTAATTCATGTGAAAAAAGTTCTTTTATAGTTTTTATATCGAGTTCTTTCTCATTGATAAAATAAGCCATTAAAAATTCTTTTATGGTAGTATGAGAAAAATCAAATTCATTACCATTTTTTTTAAATAATGCTGTACTTAAAACAAGATTTAATTCATCGAAACTAATACTCTTATTATCAATTTTGTACAATTCATCTACAAGTATGCTAAGATTATCTAGCAAAATAGTGGCTTTTCTATTTAAAATCATGTAAGTAGCTAAAGAAGAAGATATATTTATATCTTTTGCTAAGTCCTTACTCAAAATATCCTCTCTATCTTTACCTTTTATAGAAAGTTGTTTTTTAATAATATCCTTATAAATATCAATATAAGTTATTATTTTGCTTTTATATTCATTATAATTCTTAATAATAGACTGAACAATAAGAATATTTTTCAATAAAGAATCTAAAAAATTGTCTAATATATACTTCCAAAATTCATCTTGATTAATTTTATTTTGCTTTAAAAGTTCATTAATATCATCTTTTTCTAAATCTAAAATTTGATAAATAATAAATTCTTTATCTAACTTTTTCAATTCGTTATTAAAATATTCTTTCCATTCAAATTGCCTACATGTAATTACAAATTTTATTTCTGGATTAATTTTTTGACATTTTTGAATATAACTAGTCAGTTTGTTTTGTAATTCTTTAGAATTTATATTTTTTACTCTCAAAGCTTCATCTATAGAATCAAGTAAAATATACTTTTTATTTTGTACTAACTCTAAATTACTCTCTGTTTCAATGTTTACAAGTTCTACAAAATGAACATCGTCACTATTTTCTTTTTCAAATTGCTTTAATTGTTTAGTTTTTCCAGAAGCTGGTTCACCGAGTATTACAGATATATTATTTACTAATATATTTTCAAATTCAACAGTTTGTTTTTCTTGAATATTTTGAGTTTCAAATTTTCTTTTTATAAAATATTGTTTTTCTTCAAATTGAGATTGTTCTAGTTTTGGATCTATTAAATTTGCACGAGTATCAGATTCACTATAAGCCATATTTTCCCTATGTTTAAAAAATGCTAGATTATATCTAATAATAAGTTAAATCATTTTTGCTAGATTGAAACTATTTTTTTAGTTTCAATCTTCGATTAAATGCTCATATCTTTTATCTGTAAGTAATTTCATAAATGCAACCAAAGCATCTACTTTTCTATCATTTTGAGCTATTGCTCTAAGCTCTGTAATAGAGATATTATCAGGATGCTCTGGTTCATCCCAAGGAAGATTTGTCTCAGTGTTTATAATATTTTTCTTATTGTTGTATTTATCATAAAATAAAACTACCGTTCTTAAATCTTTGAATACTCCATTGTGCATATATGGAGCTGTAACAGCCACATTTCTTAGAGTTGGAGTCTTATATTTTCCAATTTGATTTTTATCTTTTACATTTGGATTTGCTAAAAGTCCTAAATCTTTCTCTTTAACACCATTTTTGGCTCTTAACTCTTTGTTTTTGGGAACTCCAATATTATGAAACTCATAGTTTGAAAAAGTTTCACCCTCTTTTCCTTCCCCTTTTAAAATATGGCAAGTTGCACAAGAGTTATTTTGATTTGAAAAAAATATTGACATTCCCAAATCTTCTAAAGCACTTAGTTCATACTCTCCTCTTAAATATCTATCATATTTTGAATCAAAAGGAGAGAACTCATCTGTTCTTTCAAAAGATGCAATTGCTTCACTCATAGCTTCATAGGCTTTTTTATCATCTTTAAAAATATCTTTACCAAATAGATTTTCAAAACTATTTACATAAAAACTATTCTCTTTTAATCTATCAACCACCTCTTTTTCATCTCTCATTCCCATCTCTATTGGATTTAAAGGCGGACCTCCTGCTTGCTCTTCTAAAGTAGAAGCTCTTCCATCCCAAAACTGTCCACCTACATAAAATCCTTTTTTATCATTAAAGTGAAACTTTGGTGAAAATTTTGCATAAGATGCTGTTGGTGCTTGTCTATCTCCAAGTGATTTTAAATCATCTCCTAGTGATGCCATTTTTGAAACACCATTATCTCTACTATCTATAAAACCAGCTTCTGGATTGTGACATGTTGCACAACTTTGAGTTCTGTTTTTTGATAAATTAACATCAAAAAACAGAGCTCTTCCTAAATCCTCTTTTGTAATATCATTTGCTAATAGATTTACTAGTAGAAATGTTGTTACTAAAACTAATTTTTTCATAAATTTTTCCCTTTTTAATTAGATTTATAAATGGTCTAAAATATAGATTTTTTATAGAATTATAATCTTGCATCTGATTTTTTCTAAGTCCAAATTTCAAAACTTTTACATCTTTTGAGAGTTTTAATGTACCAAAAACTCTATCCCAAATTGCAATATATCCTCCATAATTTTTATTAAAATTTTTTCTATCATGATGAATTTGATGCTGTTTTGGAGACAAAAACCACTTTTCAACAAATGCAAAATATGCAAAAGGTACATGAGAGTGTCTTAAGTTTGAACCAAAAATTGAAGTTATAAATATCAAAATATTAACTCCTAAAACCATATAAATATTTATCTTTGCACCAAAAAAATATATAAAAATACCAGTAACCAACCCAACACTAAATGCATATCTTAAAGCAAATAAAAAGTTTTCAACTGGATGAACTCTATAAAATGTTATTGGAGTTAAAACTTTTGCACTATGATGAACCTTGTGAAACTCCCATAAAAATGGAATTGTATGCAAAAATCTATGTAACCAATATCTTGTAAAATCACTAAAAACAAATATTGCTATTGTATAAAGAACTGTTATTTGAGTAAAAGATAAATTTATAGATTCAAAAAATCCAAAATTTTCATATAAAAATTTATTTGTAAATAAAGCAACACTCTTTGCACTTAAAACCAAAGGAATAATTAAAATTATATTTACAATATTTGCTAAAAAAAAGTATATATAATCAAGTTTTGCACTAGGATGCAACCAAAGCTTACTTGAAAGAATAGCTTTTGAACTCTTTTTTGTAATATAAAAATATAATATTGCCAAAATAAAAGAGCTTATTATATATAACCAATATACTCTTTTACTTGGATTTGCAAAAAAATCAAAAGCTAAATACTCCAAAATCAATCCCCATCGGCATCTAAAATTTCAGGTTTAAGACCAAGTTTTTCAATAATTGTTACATAGTATAAATCATGAATCTTTGATACAGTTTCAAAAAGATAAGAAGCATTTGTAAAATCATCTTTTGGAAGGAAGTTTAACTCATCAAGTGCAATTTTTATACTATTTGAAACCTCATTTAGCTCTATTTCACTTCCACTATTTTTTGCATATGTGTATAAGTTTTTAAAATCTTTACTATTTACAATATCACTTTGAGCCTCAAGTATTGATTTAATAGCTTCAAAAGAGTTTTGAGTCAAAAAGTATTCAGCTCTTTCATTTTTTATATCACCCTTAAATTTAGCAGATAATCCAGCAGGATTTCCAACTCTCCACTCTTTTAGCCTATATGAAGTTGCAACTAAAACATTTACAAGTATAGCAATCTCCTCTTTCTCTTTAAACTTTGGATTTTTTAAATAGTTTGTATAAACCACTTTTATATCTTGTAAATTTGTGATTATTGAGTTTAAAATCTCTTTTATAATCTCTTTTGATCTATCATCTAAACTCTCTTGAGCTATTACAAACTCTAAGGCATTGATTGTTTTAAATGAGTTTTTAAATAGTGCTGTTTTAACATCATTTGTTCCATTTACAACTCTTCTCATTTGAGAGTTTAAATCCTCTTTTAGATTATTAAAAACATCAATAAATCTTGGTGTATCAATATAATCATAATTTATCTCACCAGCTAAATATAAAGCCTCAACTCTTTTCCAATCTTTTAAAAAGATTTTAAAATTCTCTTGTGTGATATTTTGTTGTAATTTTTTAGCACTACTTATCGCATTTTGTGTATCTTTTAACAATACATTTTTTATAACACTTTGAAAAACTGTCTCATTTGCAAACAAATTTGCAAGAAAAAATATCATAATAAAAAATATTTTTTTCAAACTATAACTCCTCTATAAATTTAATCAATTTTAATCTATCATCTTTTGAAAGATTCATATAAGCCTCTTTACTTCTTTTTGCCTCTCCACCATGCCACAAAATTGCCTCTTGAACACTTCTAGCCCTTCCATCATGTAAAAAGTTTGGATTTTTATTTATTAGTTTGTTTATAGCTATTCCCCAAAGAGGTGCAGTTCTCCACTCACTCTTTTCTGCCATAAACTCAACTCTTCCATCAGCTAAATCTTCTCCCATATCGTGAAGTAAAAAATCTGAAAATGGTCTTACTTCAAAACCTAATTTTGTATTAAAACTACTTATATGGCACTTTGAACACTCAAGTCGTTCAAATATTTCATACCCTTCTTTATATTTTTGACTATTTTTATTTGCACTATAACTTTTTAAACTTTTAATATAAAAAGTAACTGCATCAAGCCTATCATCTGGTAAATCAATAGCATCTTTAGCTTTTGGTGCATCTTGGCACTCTTTTTGGAAGTCTGTACATTTTTCATAAGGTATTAATGTTGTTGTAACTCCAATATCATTTGAAAAAGCATTTGCAACTTGCTCTTTTAGTTTTGAAACGCTAGCCTTATGAGTATATCTTCCAAGCTCATATTTTTGTGAAATTGGTGAATAAACAAAATTTGCTTTTCCACTTATTCCATCACTATTCTTATCATCTATATCTTGATTTTTTAGAATCTCTTCATCTGGTATTAAATCAATTAATCCCATACCATTCAAAGATTGTGCAACTCTATATGAAACTACACTATCTTTATGAAGCTCTCCATAATTTAAATTTTTCAAACTATATTTTGGTCTTCTTAAATTTACAATCTCACCATCAGATAATTTTATATCAAAGTATTCAAAATCAACTTCTATATTTCCTTCAAAAGGAACATTAAAAACTCCATTGATTGCTAATTGTTCACCATAAGTTGGTTCTTGAATAAATCCTTTTTTCTTTAAAATAGAAGCATATTTAGAATCATTTGAATCTATTGATAATCTAGCAATTAACCCTCTTGAAGCAAAACCATTACTATTTAAAATTTCAGACCTTCCATTTTTTGGATGACACGAGAGGCAACTATTTGCATTAAATAGTGGTCCTAATCCATCTCTTGCTGTTGTAGCACTTGGAGCTTCAACCCAAGGAATTGTAAAAAAACTCCTTCCAAGCATAAATATATCTTGCTCTTCATTAGTTAAACCATCAATTTGTTTTTGAAATATCTTACTACTCTTACTATTTGCTATATAATTTTTAGATATATCAAATGAAAAAAGCTCTGTACAAATTGATATTGTAAGAGCTTTTAAAAGTAAGATTTTTTTTAAACTTTTCAATTTAGATTTTTGTCTCTTCTGGATCAGTTACATCATCTGTTGAAAGATTAATACTGTTTGCTCTTGCAACAGTTATCATCTCATCACCTAGTTTTCTTAACTCATTTTTTAAAGATACTAAAACTCTTGACATCTTATGATCAGGTCTTATTTGATAATCAAAGTGAGCTTCAGTTTTTGCAACTTTATCAACTTGCTCAATTTTTGCTTCAATACTCTTCATAAGCTTTAATATTCTATCTTTATCCTCTTTTTCTAAAGCATCAAATAAAGACTCTCCATATTTTTTACCATTGTATGTTGAAGTTAAAATATTTTTAAAACCTTCATAATTTTTTACTAAATCTCTATGTGTATTATCAGAGAAACAAGAGTGCTCATCCTCTTCACTTGGAGTTAAAACAGCAACTGCAATTCTTTCATTTGCAAGTTCTGATTTTATAAATACTCCCATACCAGAAATAATCTGTTTTATAGACTCACTCTTATCTAAGTTTTTATCACTATTTTTAAGTTTTCCTAAAAACGCAGCTCTATAAAGCCCAGAATCACCTTTTATATCTCTATTCCAAGCACTTTTAACAACTTCTAAATCCTCAACTAACTTTTGAGTTACAGCTTTTAGATATTGTAATCTTCTATCTTTATTTTTATCAGTTGTAAAATCACTTAAAGGTCTTTGTCCAGCTTTCATTGCACCGTTTGTTATATTATCCTCTAAGAAATTATTATAATCTTGATCTTGCCCCCAAAGTAAAAACTCAATTGCATGATAACCAGTTGAAACATTTGCCTCTCCACCATTTTCATTTAACTCAGTTAAAGCTTCAACTGTAATTTTTGTAACATCAACTTCACTTGAATCTTCACCACCTGGATTAAATTTTCCAATAGTATCAATAATATTTCCAGATGTTCTATTTCCATCTGCATCAATTGTATAATCTATCATATTCTCATCAAGTGGCCAAGCGTTGATTTGTCCCTCTAAAGCACCATAAGTATCTGCAATCCATCCATCTTCAGCATCAATTGGACCATTTGATAACCTAAAAATCTCAGTGCTTCCATAAGATTCTCTTGATTGCAACCACGCTTTTTTTGCATTATCTAAATTTTTTTGTGTAGGTTTTTCAACAAATTTATCTATTGCATCTTGTAAAAGTTTTGCATCATTTAAAGCTTGTGTATAATTGTCTAGAGCTATATTTGCATATGCTTCTAAAATTAAAACTTGTTTTGTAATTTCTGATTTAGTTGTATCTTTAGCCAAAGAAGAAGCGTTTGCTCCTAAAGCTAAAGAAGCAGCTAATGATAAAGAAAAAAGAACTCTCTTTGTATATTTCATGATAATAATCCTCATTTTGTTTTGTGTATTTAAACAAAAAAAAGCTTTATCATTTCTTAAAATGATAATAATTTTCATATTTTTTAAAAGAGTGATTTTATTGTATTTTTTAACTCTTTTGAATTTTCAATTCCATTTTTATTTAAAAGTTCTTCTATTTTTCTCTCTATTTTATCACTCTCTTTACTTTTTTTGATACTTTCAATCAAAAGATTTTTTATATCTATTTTTATACTTGGATTATTTATATCATCTTCCAAAAATATTACAAATTTATTACCATTTAGATTAATATCAAATTTTGAATCTATCTTTTTATTTTTAAAATCTAAAATAGAACTCTTTGACTCTATTATACTTTTTGAGCTTTTTAAATAGATATTACTAATTACTTTATCAATTAATATTTCACCCTTTACAGTTCCTATTTCATAAAGCTCTTTCGTAATATCAATATTTGCAAATTTTTCAATATTTTTTGAGAAATTATTTTTTACTAAATGTCCATTATTTAAATTTGAAGCAAAATTTCCATTTCCACTTAAAATATTATATTTTAAATCTAAATTTATATTTGAATCAAAAAACTCATTTTGATTTAACATATATAAAAGTTTTTTACTATTTGCATTTTCTAAATTTATTGATACATCATTATTTATTAAATTTAATTTTAAAATACCATCTAAAATTTTAGAATCTCCATCTACTTTTAAATCTTTTAAATCTTTATATATATTGCCATTTAAAGATACATTTTTACCTCTTAAAGGTATAACTGTAAAATCTTTAAGTTTTGATAAGTCTGAAATTAAAATATTATAATCACTCTTTAAAATAGACTCTTTTATATTAAAATTTAAGTTTTTAATATTTATCTTAGCAAGGTTTGATAAAAGATCAATAGTGCTGTTTAGTTCATCTTTTAAAAGCTTGCTTTGGCTATTTAAAGTATATAAAACATCTTGCTTTAGAGAAGTTTTAAACTCTTTTTCAATAATATCATTATTTAATTTTCCATTTTTTATATCTACTTTAATAACTCCATCAAAAAAATCACTACTGTTTGATTTTAGTTCAGAAGTTACATTTAATATACCAGTTGTGTATATTGGCTGATTAACAATAGCCAACAACTCATCAATTTTTGCATTTTTTGTATCAATATATATATCATTTATTTTAAAATTCTTTAAAACAACTTCATAATTTGTATCACTTTTAGCAACATTTGAAATACCTTTTATAGTTGTAGTATCATTTTTATGAGCAATATTTCCAACTATTTTTAAATCACCTTTTAGTTTCATTTTTGCTAAATCATTAAATATTGATAAATCTTCTATATCTATAAAATATTCTGCCATCAACTCTTTATTAAAAATAGAGTACATAGCATTTAATTCTATTTTAGAGTGATCATTTAATGTAGCTTTTAAAACTAATAAATCATAATCTATAACAAGATTATCTATTTTTAAAGTAAAATCTTTTTGCTTTTTATTAAAGCTTTTTTCAATGTAATTTGCAACAAGATAATTACCACTTTTTGTAAAAAGTATAATGTACAAAGTTGATGTTATAAATAGAACAATTATAAGTAGTGTAATTATAAACTTTTTCATATATCTCCCCATTAAAAATAAAAAAATATTTTATCCAATTTATCTTATATTTAGATTTATTTTTGTAAAATAGCAACCGTCAAAGTGATAAGTAGGGATACGCAAGCCGAACAGACTTTGAGATATTTAATTTTTTAAGGATATAGAATGAAAAAAATCGTTCTTTTAATGCTAGCATTCGCTGGTATGGCATTCGCTGCTGATGCATCTGTTGCAAATGAAACACTAAAAGCATACTCTGTAGTTGCTGCTGGTATTGGTTTAGGTTTAGCTGCTCTTGGTGGAGCTGTTGGTATGGGTAATACTGCTGCTGCTACAATTGCTGGAACTGCTAGAAACCCAGGTTTAGGTGGAAAATTAATGACAACTATGTTTATTGCTTTAGCTATGATTGAAGCTCAAGTAATTTACGCACTTGTTATTGCTATGATTGCATTATATGCAAACCCATTCCTATAAGAAGCAATTTTAGAGTTTTTATAAAACTTAAAAAGGTTCGAAGAGTTTTCTCTTCGAACCTTTTTTTATGCCTAAAATAAATGGGAAATTTAATTTTTGATGTAGATATTTATAATGATAAAATTTGTAAAGGTGTTTTTAAATGTCAAGATTTAAAGAGATTTAATAAAGAGAATTTAAATGAAGAGTATGAAAATAGTTTTTTAAA
>Ga0265294_10005540_pt1 | contig 15398 bp, 10 predicted proteins | sample MunlanPumphouse3_FD_192504 | JGI IMG/M metagenome (GOLD analysis project Ga0265294, IMG submission 192504) | Groundwater microbial communities from a municipal landfill in Southern Ontario, Canada - Pumphouse #3 | ecosystem: Environmental > Aquatic > Deep subsurface > Groundwater | place... | reverse complement strand
ATTTCAAAGTAGGACTCAATTCTTAATTCTTAATTCTTAATTCTTAATTCTTAATTCTAAATTCTAAATTTTTTTCATTCCACCGGAATTAGCCTCACAATCCTACCCGGTTGTTCCAGTCCAATGTAAACCAACCCTTCAGGACTCATCACTACATTTCTTACGCGACCAATTCCTTCAACTAATTTTTCTTGATGAACCACCTTTTGCCCCTCTAATACAATTCGTTCAATGTAATCAAATCTGAGAGAACCAACAAGGATGTTATTCTCCCAATTTTTGAATCTCTCTCCAGTCACAAAAGTCATTCCGCAAGGAGCAATTGAGGGAGTCCATTGAATAACGGGTTGTTCCATGCCTTCTTTGTGTGTTAATTCCGTTAAAACTGTACCATCATAATTTTTACCATACGATATAACAGGCCAACCGTAATTTAAACCGGGTTTTATCAAATTTAGTTCATCTCCGCCCATTGGACCATGTTCTGTTTCCCACAAATCGCCTGTTTCAGGATGAAAGCTGTTGCCTTGTGGATTTCTATTGCCATAGCAATAGATAGATTTTATTGCACCGGGAGTATCCACAAACGGATTGTCTACGGGAATTCTTCCATCGTCGTGAATTCTGTGTATTTTACCATTGGAGTTGTCAAGCTTTTGGGGAAAATCAAAATGTTGTCCTCGTTCTCCTATTCCAAAGTACAGGTATCCTTTGCCATCGAAAGCCAATTTGCAACCAAAATGATGTCCTCTATCCGTATCCGGAGTTCCTTTGTACAAAACCTCTTGATCAATAAGTTTATTGCCTTGCAAACGGGCACGCATCACTGCGGTATTACCAATCCTCCTGTCGCTCTCTGTGTTTAACGCTGAATAAGAGATATAAATCCATCCATTTTCATCATAATCAGGATGAAGCGCTAAGTCTAACAATCCACCTTGACCAAATGCCATTATGGGTGGTAAACCTTCTATTGGAGGTGATAATTCCCCATTGGAAAAAGTGTGCAGGGTGCCACTTCTTTCAGAAATCAGTAAATCACCATTTGGTAAAAATGCAAGACCCCACGGAACATCCAATCCCAACACAACAGTATCCATCACAAAACGATGAACCTCAGATTCTATAATTTGATCGGCATGAACACTTGGTTTCAATAAATCTCTATCTGTAGGAATTCCTTTTCTAACATAGTGTGCTAATGCTTCAATTTCAGAATCAGAAAATGCTTTTTCGAAAGCAGGCATTCCAATTTCTATTATTCCATTTTTAATGCTCTCCTCAATTGAAGTTGTCCCTTCTTCATCCATCCATACTTTATTCTCAAATTTCTCAAGATTATCGCCATGACACCCGGCACAATAATTTACATAGTTTACTGAAGCAACTCTCTCTTTATTGTTGCGCTGTTGAGAGGTAGAATTACACGATAAATAGCCAATTAAAGTAACAAACAGTAGTAGTGCAATAGTTGCAAAATAATCTTTGGAAGTTTTCATAATGTTGGTTTTAATTGTGTTCTGTACAAATATAGTAAAACTACTTTAAAATAGATCAAAACTCACTTAAAAACGACTACAAATTGAAACAACTTGATAATTCACTCATGTTAAATTTGACAAAATCCTCGCTAAATTCTAAAACATAAATGTGTGAAATAGCTGTTTTTACAAAGCAAATGACGGATGCATGGAATAAACATTTTGCAAGTTATCAAGGCTTTTAATTGTCACATTGATTAAAATTCGATATTAAAATTTGATTACACTATTAAACACATCGGTAAATCTTTCAATTTATTATTTCACTTTCTATATTATATTAGATTTCTACAGTATAAAAGTGAGATTAACATAATTCCGTCACGTTCTCATTATAGAACTAAACTATGATTTGAGTGTTATAAAAAACGGACAATCTTTTTTTTTCAATCAAACTTAATTACATAAAAACTTTAAATAACTTCAACTTAAAAGATTAGATAAATGATTTTTAAAAAATTCAATCCATTAGAAGATAAAATGCTCAGGATTATCGATAATGACGGTAAAGTTGTGAACCAAGAGCTAATGCCTGATTTAGACGATGAGACGATTATTAAAGCATACAAAGATATGCTTTATGAGCGCGTTGCTGATGAAATGGCTGTTTCTTATCAACGCCAGGGGCGTATGTATACGTATCCACCCAACCAGGGACAGGAAGCTATTCATATTGCTGCTGGAATGAACATGAAAGAAAACGACTGGCTTGTTCCGGCATTTCGAGAATTGGGCGTAATGCTTGCAAGAGGTGTAACAATGAAAGAAATTTTCTTATATTACAATGGTAATGAACAAGGGAGCAATTTTAGTAACCCTAAAGCAAAAAATGTTTTACCGGTAAGTATCTCTATTGGAACACAATTCCAACATGCTGCCGGAATTGGTTACTCTATTAAATATCAAGGCAAAAAAGATGTTGTCTTCCCCTTTATTGGGGATGGTGGAACATCGACCGGCGATTTCAATGAAGCATTAAACTTCGCTACTGTTTGGGATGCTCCTGTAGTATTTACAGTTCAAAACAATCAATATGCTATCTCCTTACCGGTTAGCAAACAGACAAAAGCAATTAATTTGGCAGTAAAATCTGTTGCTTACGGCATGAAAGGTATCAAAGTAGACGGAAACGATTTCTTTGCCATGTACTTAGCTTATAAAGAAGCAGCGGAACATGCGCGTTCAGGTAAAGGTCCTGTTTTGATAGAGGCACTTACCTATCGAAGAGGTGCTCATACAACTTCCGATGATCCCACTAAATATCGCACAAAAGAAGAGGAAGTGGAATGGGCATTGTCCGATCCATTAATCAGATTGAAGAAATATATGGACAACAAAGGGTTAAAAGTGGAACATGAAGATGATCTAATAGAAAAGAAGAGAAAAGAAGTTGATAAAGAGTTCTTAGAGGCAGAAAATTTCGGACCTTATCCATTGGATGAAGTATTTGACTATATGTATGTAGATATGCCCGAAGACCTAAAAAAACAAAAAGCAGAATACAAACAGTTTTTAAATTGGAAGGAGAATAGAAAATGAGTGTAATGACATTGGTTAAGGCAATTAATAATGCCTTAGACATTAAACTTGCCGAAGATAAATCGGTGGTTGTATATGGAGAGGACGTAGGCGTTGAGGGTGGCGTTTTTAGAGTGACCGAAGGTCTACAAGTAAAACATGGCGTTGAAAGAGTATTTGATACTCCTTTGGCAGAATCTGCAATTGTTGGAACAGGATTAGGGATGGCACTGTCAGGATTGCGTCCGGTTATAGAAATGCAGTTTGAAGGTTTTTCATATCCTGCATTTAATCAAATCATCTCGAATGTATCACGCATGCACAACCGCTCTCGAGGCAGATTTAAAGCCCCTTTAGTAATTCGTTTTCCATATGGTGGAGGAATTAATGCATTGGAACATCACTCCGAAAGCCCGGAAGCATTCTATTCTCATATTCCGGGTTTAAAAGTTGTGGTTCCCTCTACACCTCACGATGCGAAAGGTTTGTTAATTGCAGCTATCGAAAGTGACGATCCGGTTATTTTTATGGAGCCAAAACGTATATATCGTGCGGTGAAACAAGAAGTTAATGATGACAAATTCAGTATCCCTCTGGGAAAAGCTAAAGTGCTGAATGAAGGAACGGACGTAACTCTGGTAGCTTTTGGTGCTATGATTCGCGAATGCCAAAGAGCAATGGTGATGACCAAAGAAGCAGGCATATCTGTAGAATTGATAGATTTAAGGACCATTTATCCGATTGACAAAGAAACAATTATAAACTCTATTCAAAAAACAGGACGTTTAGTGGTGGTTGCAGAAGCCCCAGAATCGTTTAGTGTTGGATCCGAATTGATTGCTATTGCAAACGAAGGAGCTTTCTTGCATCTTGAAGCACCGCCAAAACGGGTAATGGGTTTTGATACAATTGTTCCGTTGGCACAAGGTGAAAAGCACTATATGATTTCACCTGAGCAGATATTCTACGAAATAGAGAAAACAGTCAAATTCTAAATTTTAATCAAATGAGATATATATTTAATTTTCCCGATATAGGTGAAGGTCTTGAAGAAGGAACCATTCTTGAATGGTACGTAAAAAAAGGCCAAGAAGTGAAAACCGGAGATAATCTGGTACAAATGGAAACCGATAAAGTGGTTGCCGATATTCCCTCTCCGAAGGATGGGACTATTGTGGCACTATTTGGTGAAGTTGGCGAAGTAGCTATTGTAGGAGAACCATTGGTTGAAATAGAAATTGAAGGTGTACATGGTGAAGATGCGCAAGAAGAGGCTAAAAAAGAGTACGCTCCCGAGCCTGAAGAAGAGGATTTCGAAGAAGAAGAAGCTGCTGCTGTAGTAGGCACAATGGAAACAGCCGGAAAAGGTGCAGTAATGGCAGCCAGCGACGAAGGCTCGGAGAAAGAACCTGAAAAGGAAGCAAAACCTGAACGTAAAGCTTTAGCTACACCGGTAGCAAGAGCTATGGCTAAGGAAATGGACATTGATATCAACGAAGTGAAAGGAACCGGTCCTTCCGGAAGAGTTACCAAAGCTGATATCGAAAACTTTAAACCTGCCAAAAAAGGCAAAGTAAAAAAACATGAAATTCCAACCGATGAGTTTACTTATGAGCCATTAAGCCAGATAAGAAAAACTATTTCGAGAAACATGCTAAACTCTAAACAGAGCGCAGCACACATGACTGTGTTTGAGGAAGTGGAAATATCAGAACTTATCAATATAAGAAGTAGATACAAAACATCATTTGCTGACGAAGATGTCAAATTGACCTACTTACCTTTCATTGTCAAAGCTGTAGTTCATGCATTGAAACATCACAGACAAATAAATTCTCAAATGGATTTAGAGAATGATAGAATGATTTTCAACAATCGGTATAATATTGGAATAGCTGTAGATACTGCTGAAGGACTTGTTGTACCTGTTATAAAAGATGCAGACCAATTAAGCATCAAGGAAATAGCACAACAAATTACTGAATTGGCTGACAAAGCGAATAGTCGCAAACTTAGCATGGATGACATGAAGGGTGGCACATTTACTATCACTAATTATGGTTCTATTGGAGGCATTTTTGCCACACCGGTTATCAACTATCCACAGGCAGGGATCTTAGGTGTTGGTCGCATTGTTAAGAAACCAATTATTAAGGACGATGCCGTAGTACCTGGAAATGTCTTAGCGTTATCTCTTTCTGTTGATCATCGTATTGTAGATGGTGGAGAAGCATCACGCTTTGTAAATAAAATTATGGAATACCTTTCTGATCCCATTGCATTGATAATGGATTAACACACTAATCTATCCCTTATGAATAAAAGTTGGGGATAGATTTCTTTTATAACTTTAGAACAGAATAATAAATGAACTCACAAGAACAAAATAACATGGATTACGATCTTATAATTATAGGTGCCGGCCCAGCAGGATATGTCGCAGCAATTAGAGCCGGGCAATTAGGCCTTAAGACTGCTATTGTAGAAAAACAATATATTGGTGGCATGTGTCTTAACTGGGGATGCATACCCTCAAAATCAATGCTGGAAAGTGCTAAAGTGTTTGAGAAAACAAAAATACTTTCCGAGTTTGGAATCGATGGTGTCGATTTGGATAATATCTCTTTCAATTGGGATACCGTTAAAAAAAGAACTAAAAAGATTACAAAGAGGCTAACAGCAGGTGTAAGCTTCCTTCTCAAGAAGAATGGCATTGAGGTTATCAATGGAACAGCAAAAGTTGGTTCAGACAAAAGTGTGTATGTAGACGGTAAAAAGATAACTGCAGAAAACATTATTGTTGCTACCGGATCTAAACCTAAAAAACTGGACGATAAATTAGAAAATGCTCCAAGTGTGGAAATGGAAAATCTTTTTGATTTAGATGATTTCCCCGAAAAAATAGTTGTAGCAGGGAATCATGTTTCAGCAGTAGAAATTGCTCAGTTCTTTAAACTAATTGACAAGAAGGTTACACTTGTTGCCAATAGTTCGTACTTTTTGGATGGCATTGACCCATTCCTTATCGACTACATCACCAAAAATATAGCTTCAAACGGAATTGAGCTGATTCAGGAGGGCTACCCTTCAAAATACTCCGAAGGAAAATTAACTGTTGGCGATAAAAAAATAGAATGTGATTTGTTGGTAAATTGCAGTTCACGTAAAGCAATCATCCCCGAAAGTGAAACACCTTTTGAACTAACCGAACGCGGTTTTATAAAAACTGATAACGACTTTAAAACAAACGTACCGAATGTATATGTCATTGGAGATGCAGCCGGTAAAAGCTTTGTTGCACACATGGCATCAGCACAAGGCATTCACGTTGTGAATGCAATAAAAGGTGTGAAAGGAAGTTTTGACTATTCAACCTATCCCATCAACATGTATACCAGTCCGGAGATATCACAGATAGGTATGACCGAGGATATGATAAAAGAAGAAGGTTACGAATATAAAGTAAATGAATTCCCATTGTCGGCAAACGGAAAGGCAATGATTGAAGGTAACACCGAAGGCTTTATACGTATGCTTTCTGAAAAGAAATACGGACAAGTGTTGGGTGTTCAAATTGTGGGCAAACATGCCACCGATATGATTGCTGAAGCGGGAGCTTATCTCAAAGTTGAAGGCACAATATATGACGTAGCAAATACTATTCATGCTCATCCTACGATTTCAGAAATATATTTTGAAGTGGGGTTTGATGCGTTTGACCAGGCAATTCATAAATAGACCAAGCAATTCATAAACAGTCTTTGAGAGACTTAAAAGTAAGTATTTTACTTGGGGATTGATTTACTTGGGGATTGTGCCGAAACAACTTGACGCTTTGAACGTGCTGTTTTTCTGATTGTCATTTTATTTTATCTTGATAATAAGAAAATTTGAGATGTTTATTTTATGCGTTAAAAACGCTGCACCATAGACCCCTCGTTGCAGAAAGGGAGTGAAATTCTTTCTGCTTCGTAGCATTCACCCTGTGGAATAAATCAAAGATTTAATACAAAGCATTATTCCACAGAGCAAGCCGACGGTCATTGAACGAAGTCGACGTGTTGTAAATTGGCGCGAGCGGTGAATTTGTCTGTTTAAAACGTGTGTTACATCGATGGATTTGAGTGTAACACACGTTTTTTCAAATTACCAAAATCTTCTTATATAGTTTTTCGATCAATTAATTCGCAAGAATAAAATAAATAAAAATGGTAATCGTTTCTGAATACAATCTTCCTGATATCCATTTATTGAATCAACAATCCAATAAGTTTCTTTTGTGGATACCCGACAAACAATATATTGTGTTGGGTGCGTCTAACAAAGCTGATGACTCAGTGGTTGAATCACTTGTTCTGAGGGACAACATAAGTGTATTAAAAAGACGAACGGGCGGACAAACAGTAATGCTAACACCCAACAACTTAATTATTTCGGCCGTAATTACCGACAAGAATGTAATGAAACCAAAAGATCTGTTCAATAAATTCAACAATCACATTATTGCAGCTATAGAAAAAGATCATTTTGTTAGGTTTAGAACGCGAGGGATATCGGATATTGCACTGGGGGAGAAAAAAATAATGGGTTCTTCGATGTATCGAGGCAAAGGTATGCTGTTTTATCATGCCGTACTAAATTTTGATGAACCAGCTACCACATTTCAGAAATACCTCAAACATCCCAAAAATGAGCCTGATTATAGAAAAGGGCGGTCGCATCATGAATTTGTTACATCGTTAAAAGAAACCGGGTACACAAAAAGTATTTTTCATCTTAAAAATGAGATAAATGACTCTTTAGAAAAAATGATACCCAGTTGCAAGATAATGGATGAAGCAATGTAACGAGATTCTATTTTTCTTCTTTCAGAATTGAAAACCTTAAACATCCGCTTTGCACGACCTCTAAAGGTCATATGTTTAATGCCTATTTATAAATATACCGTTGCGCGTGATTAATTATCCGGCTAATTAATCACGAACAGACACACAGTTTACCCCGCAAATCCACCAACATATCATTTTCTAAATCCTGCTACCACGCACTTGCATGATTTGATAAGAATTTCCTTATGGAGATTCTAAATGAACAATGCTGTTCCAAAACCGCATAGGCAATAGATTACAATTGAAAGCATTGAAGTTTTATGCACAATACGGACTGGAAGCCTCAATGTGCTATTTAACTCTAAAATCAAAACCCCTGACTATCAACCGACAATCAGGGGTTCCCTTCGTACCCGGAGCCGGGATTGAACCGGCAAGGAAATTAATCCACTGGTTTTTGAGACCAGCGCGTCTACCGATTCCGCCATCCGGGCGTTTTTTAAATAAGTAGATCAGTTTTGATACTGCAAAAATAGACATATTTTTTGGATTGCAAAACAGTTGAACACTTCTTTGTGATAATATTCTAAAATTAAATCTCCTTGGAGGTAAATATATGAACAAGTGATGCTGAAAAGACGTTATAAGCAGACATATCTTTGTACATAGAAAGAATGAAGCAAATAGCTATTTGCTCACGCATAAAAATGAGATAAATGAAAAACAACAATTACTGCATCATCATGAGCGGTGGCATTGGAAATCGCTTTTGGCCATATAGCAATGAGAAAATGCCGAAACAGTTTTTAGATTTTTTTGGTACAGGCCGTTCCCTCCTTCAAACAACTTTTGACCGATTTAATAAAATAATTCCTCCAGAAAACATTTTCGTTGTCACACACGATGGGTATGCTGAGATAACCAAAGAGCAATTGCCTGAACTATCGGACGACCAAATTTTGTTAGAACCCATTCGACGGAACACGGCTCCCTGCATTGCATATGCAACCTATCGTATTCAGACCATTAATCCCGAAGCTAACATAATAGTTGCTCCGTCGGATCATTTGATTCTAAAGAGCGATCAATTTATTGAGGATATCGAAAAGGGTTTAGAGTTTGTAACCAAACACGATGTGCTGCTTACATTGGGAGTTAAACCAACGCGTCCGGAAACGGCCTACGGATACATTCAAGTGTGTAAGGACAAAGTAGATGGTGTGCATAAAGTAAAAACATTTACCGAAAAACCCAACAAAGAACTCGCAGAGGCATTTGTGAAGAGTGGCGAATTTGTTTGGAATTCAGGGATCTTTATTTGGAGTTTAAAATCAATAATGAAAGCATTCAGAATGCATTTGCCCGACATATCCAACACGTTTAACGAGGGCGCTCATCTTTTTAACACAGCCAAAGAAAAGGAGTTTATTAATACAAGTTTTCCATTTTGTCCCAATATATCCATCGATTATGGAATATTGGAGAAAGCAGACAATGTTTTTGTGATTATATCTACGTTTGGCTGGTCCGACTTAGACTCATGGACATCACTACAAGAAGCATCGCCACGCGATGAGAACGACAATGTACATTTAAGAGGCGAAGTGATTTACATTGAAAGTTCGAACAACGTGGTTGCTACTAACACGAAAAAATTAGTGTTAGTTCAGGGTTTAGATGATTACATAATTGCCGAATCGGACAAAATATTGCTTATTTGCAAAAAAGAGGACGAACACCGTATTAAACATTTTATGAACGATGTAAGGTTTAAATTAGGTGAAGATTTTTGCTGATGAGAGTTAGTAGTTACTGAAATATAGGAAACATTCGGACAATGCGGTTCCAAACCGCACGGTCCATTTAATGCCCCTTTATTTTAAAATTATTCACAATACTGGTTAGACCCGCAATGTGCACGTTGTGGGAAAACCCGGAAAAACAAAAGAGAAAAGAGATTAACACTCTCTTCAATCACTTTCTCTAAGATGCTCTTTTTATCTAATTAGCTGATAAACAGCAACTCCCTATATTTTGGCAATGGCCAAATTTCATTATCCACAATAAGCTCCAATTTATCTACATGATACCGAATAACATTGAAGTAGGGCTCAACCATATTGCTATAAGCAATCGCTTTCTCACGTGCATCTTCCATTTTGTTGGCTACTTTTCGGGCTTCCACCATAGCATCAACATTCTTTTTAATTATGGAGATGTGAGTAGCAATTTGCTCAATGAGTGATGCATCCTCTTCTGATAACTCAGCCGCACGCACTTCATCGAACACAATTTTTATTTTATAGAGATTATCCAACAATGCCGATTGATATTTTGTGGCTACCGGAATGATGTGATTGATTGACAAATCGCCCAATACACGTGATTCGATCTGAATCTTTTTGGTATATACTTCCCATTTCACTTCGTTGCGTGCCGATAACTCAACAGTGTTGAGTACACTCACACTGCGGAACATTTCAACCGATTGTTGCGAAGTATAAGCATCGAAAATAAGTGGGACACTGGTTTCGCAATCTAAACCGCGTTTCTGCGCCTCATCTTTCCATTCATCGCTATAACCGTTTCCATCGAAACGAATGGGTTTCGACTTTTTAATATAGCTGCGCAAAGTATCGAAAATGGCTTGCTCTCTGTGCATGCCTTCGTTAATTTTTGCAGAAACCTCTTTGGTGAAAGAATTTAATTGTGCTGCGACCACTGAATTGAGAACAAACATTGCTGACGAACAGTTGGCCGAAGATCCTACTGCTCGAAACTCAAAGCGATTACCTGTAAAGGCAAAAGGAGATGTTCTGTTGCGATCGGTATTATCGATTAATACTTCAGGCACATGGGCAACGCCCAGTTTCATGCGTTTGAGTTCATCCATGGTGATGATGTTATTTTCAGCGCTCTCTTCAATTTTATCTAACACAGCCGATATGTGGGTTCCCAGAAACACTGATATAATGGCTGGAGGCGCTTCATTGGCTCCAAGGCGATGTGTATTGCTCGCAGACATGATGGAGGCTTTCAACAACGCATTGTGTGTATAGACAGCCATAACTGTGTTTACCAAAAAAGTTACGAAAAGCAGGTTTTCTTCGGCTGTTTTACCGGGAGTAAAAAGTCCTACACCGGTATCGGTTCCTAACGACCAATTGCAATGTTTGCCGGAACCGTTTACGCCTTGAAATGGTTTTTCGTGCAAAAGCAACCGAAAGTTGTGTTTATTAGCTATTTTGTGCATCAACGACATCACAATCAGGTTTTGATCGACTGCCAAATTGGTTTCTCCGTAGATAGGTGCAAACTCAAACTGATTGGGAGCAACTTCGTTGTGACGCGTTTTGATAGGAATTCCATAGCGGTAAGCTTCAAACTCAAGTTCGCGCATAAACGCAGCAACTCGGGGAGGTATCGCGCCAAAATAATGATCTTCCAACTGTTGATTCTTGGCGCTGTCATGTCCCATAAGTGTCCTGTCAGTCAACATCAAATCGGGACGAGCCGAATAAAGAGCTTGATCTACCAGAAAAAATTCTTGTTCCCATCCCAAAAAGGAATAAACCTTTTTCACATTCTTATCAAACAGTTTACATACCTCAACAGATGCTTTATCAATTGCTGAAAGCGATTTTAAAAGCGGAGTTTTATAATCGAGGGCTTCGCCCGTATAGGAGATGAAAACCGTGGGAATACAGAGCGTGTCCTCAACAATAAAAGCGGGTGATGACGGGTCCCAAGCTGTGTAGCCTCTCGCTTCGAAAGTATTACGAATACCTCCGCTGGGAAAGCTGGATGCATCGGGTTCTTGTTGCGCAAGCAATTTTCCCGAGAATCGCTCGAGGATATCACATTCCAATGGGCTACCGTTATATTCTATAAATGAATCGTGCTTTTCGGCTGTTCCCTCTGTTAGGGGTTGAAACCAATGGGTGTAGTGCGTTGCTCCCATTTCCATAGCCCACATTTTCATTCCGGCTGCAACATGCTCCGATATGTTGTGAGGCAACGTAACTCCTTCGTCAATAGCTTTGATAATAACGTTCATGGTATCTTTCGATAAGTATTTCGACATTTTAGTGCGATTAAACACATATTTGCCAAAATATTCCGAAGGAAACTCTTTGGGGACAGTGATAGAAACAGGCTCTCTTTTGAAAGCTTCTTCAACTACTTTAAATCGTAATGTGGACATACTAATGTGGTAATGCTACAAAAAGTAGAATTATCTGAAACAATGGATATACTACAATTTTGTATTAATTTATCGCAAATATACGCATTATGACACAAAAAACAGGTTTTTTGTGATTTTTATTTAGTGGAGGAGCGAATAAGGTGTGCAAAAGTAATTGTGAGAATAATTATGAGTCTATTCCGATAAGTCTACTGCCACTAAATCCCCTGAAGTGGAGACTCAGATTGAGTGCAGATTATTAGGTTTTCACCTTCATAAATAAAGGGCATAAAAGATTAACAATCAGCACTTGAGGATTTTCAAACTGGATTTATAATTTTTAATTTTTGAAATTAGTTCTTTCTATTTTCTATTGCCCTTAACTTTAGTCAAGGGATTAAAGTTTGTGCATCTGTTATTGGCTTTAGCCACTATTCCTTTCAGGTTTAAACAAAGAGTTTTAAAATGTGGCTAAAGCCAGGTTTCATCTAATTCTTATATCCGTCGGTTAAAACCGACGTCTATAAAAACTCGAAAATATTTCATTCCGTTGTTTTCCAGAGACATAATTCGGTTATATTTTTCATAAACTCATCAATTTTCTTACGCTGGCGCAAGTCTTCAGACTTGTGTCTTTTAACTCTCAAGACACAGGTCAAAGACTTAGCCCGCATTATTCATCACAATAAAACAATGTAAGCATTATAGATTTAGTTATCAATGTCTTGCTTACTCATTACGCTTTGATAGTTATACCCATTTTTGGGGTATTGTTCGCTTTTATCTTTACGTCGCTACCGCGCGAATCTTTCGCGTGGTTTAAGATAGGGTTGCAATACCACACGATACAATCGTGCGGCAGCGTACATATCGGCGGAGTTCGACGCCTTGCATCTACGCAAAGCTAAAAACGTGAATAATACGGGTTATTACCTTATTAAACGGGAATGAAGAGTTAAAAGTTAAAAGTTAAAAGTGTTACAGTGCCTGATCTACAATGGCTAACACCCAACATCTAACACCTAAAAGCCTTTTTCCGCTACAACGATTAAATAAATAGAAGAACAAGAATTTGAGCCGTTACCACACGTAGAAACATTGTCAAAGGATAAACAGTTGCATAGTTTACTGCCGGCATATCATTTCCTGCTGTTGCATTTGAGAACGACAATGCAGGTGGATTTGTCATACCTCCCGAAATAAGTCCCATTAAAGTAAAGTAATTAATTTTAAAGATCGATCGTCCCACTGCTCCAACTATTAATACAGGCAAAACTGTGATAATTAAGCCATATCCAATCCACACATATCCTCCGCTTAATATAGTTTGAACAAACCCTTCACCGGCTTCTAAACCCACACATGCTAAGAAAAGCGAGATACCAATTTCACGAAGCATCAGGTTTGCACTTATTGTGGTATAGGTTACCATTTTGTATCGGGGCCCAAATTTACTTATCAAAATAGAAACAATTAATGGGCCACCGGCTAAACCAAGTTTTACAGGTTGTGGTATACCAGGAATCATAAATGGAATACTACCTAATAACATCCCTAAAGCTATTCCAATAAAAATTGAAACAAGGTTGGGTTCGCGCAATCGCTTCATTGAGTTGCCCAAAAAGGCTTCAATTTCTGCAAGTGATCTATCTGAGCCCACAACAGTCAATTTATCTCCTAACTGTAATTGTAGTTTTGGGTCACTTATCAAATCCATCCCTGCGCGGTTTACGCGTGTTACGTTTACTCCATAAAGTGTTCTCAACTTTAGATTACCAATGGTTTTTCCATTTATTTCAGGTTTAGTAATAATTATTCGTCTTGAAACCAATTCAGTATCTAATTTAGACCATTCACTTTGATCCATTTCAATTTTACTCCCCAGTAGCGCAGATACGGAATCGATATTTTGCAAATTTGTAACAACCTGTATAATATCCCCTTCATTAAGAATGGTTTTGGGGTCAGCAACTTCTAATTCTCCTTTTTCACTACGCTTTACACGAGAAATTACAAACTCCTTTTCAATAAGGGCTTTGATAGCCGAGAGCGTTTTACCAAAAACAGCAGGATTGCTAATTTTTAATGAAAACATTTGAGCTTCTGTTAGTTTGGAATCATCTTGACTGTCCAACTCCTTAGTCTCTTTATCCAAATTAATCTTAAAGATATATCGAAGCAGAATCAAGGATGATATAACACCCACAACACCCAGCGGATAGGCTACTGCATATCCCATAGACATGGTAGGGTCAGTAGCGCCGCCTGATACGTCATTAAAAGTTTGTTGTGCAGCACCCAGCCCGGGGGTATTTGTTACAGCACCGGATAAAATGCCTACTATAGTGGAGATTGGTAAATTGGTAACCAAATAAATAACATAAGCAGTAATTACGCCCAAAAATATAATTAAAGTGGCGAGCAAGTTAAGTGTGAGCCCTCCCTTTTTGAAAGAGGAAAAAAAGCTGGGACCTACTTGCATCCCAATAGAATATATAAATAATATAAGCCCAAATTCTTTCATGAAATTAAGAATATCCGGATCGATGAGCAATCCAAAATGACCAAAAGCGATACCTACAAAAAGTATCCAGGTGATTCCAAGAGAAACACCAAAAATTTTGATTCTACCCAAAACAATTCCAATTGAAATTACTAACGCAAAAACAAACATGGAATGGGCTATTCCTGTCCCAAAAATTAATTCATTTAACCAGTTCATGTCTGAAAAACTCTTATCTATGAGAGCATATATATATGTGTGAAAATTATAACCTGAAACACGTTTTAGAAACGTACTGCAAAAGTAATACTTTATATGCGATTAGAAAAATGAAACTTGCATTCTTAAGCGAAATATGAGTGAGAAATGAAGAGTGGAGAGTAGAGAATGACAAATGAAGAATGAAGAACTAAGAACTAAGAGTTAAAAATTAAAAATTAAAAGTTAAAGATCTGGTGTTCAATTATTCTCACTTACCACTTATAACTTACAGCCAACAAATTAATTTGGAGAAAAACTACAGATGATGTGTGAAACTCCTTATTGGATATTAATATATCAGAAATCAAAAATTTGTCTTTTCGCCCTGAAAGGGCATAAGAACATAGCGTAGGGCAACGCCATACGGTTCTGATAATCTGATAATTAGAGCCCTGCAAGGGCGTAAGATTTAGAAGGTTAGGTGGTGTAAGGTATGTGTTCTGGTGTATGAGGTGGAGCAAGGAATTAATTACTAATTATGAGAGAGTTAAGAGTGAAAAGTTAAAAGTGGAAAGTGATATGAGGTGTGAGGTGTAAGGTGTAAGGTGCCCGATATAGAA
>Ga0265294_10005534_pt1 | contig 15407 bp, 7 predicted proteins | sample MunlanPumphouse3_FD_192504 | JGI IMG/M metagenome (GOLD analysis project Ga0265294, IMG submission 192504) | Groundwater microbial communities from a municipal landfill in Southern Ontario, Canada - Pumphouse #3 | ecosystem: Environmental > Aquatic > Deep subsurface > Groundwater | place... | reverse complement strand
TAACCATCTGGTTGCAGAGGGTCATTAAGTGTCTAGCAGGAGTAGAAGTAATCTTTCCAGGAACACCGCCTAAGCCTTCCTTAATAAGCTGCTTTAAAGACCAGCCAGCACAATAACCTGTCAGCATACTCAAATCATGAATATGCATATCAGCATTACGATGGGCATCAGCAATTTCCTTATCATAAATCTGGCTTAACCAATAGTTAGCGGTAACGGCACCGGAGTTAGAAAGAATCAAGCCACCAACGGAATAGGTGACAGTCGAATTCTCCTTGACTCTCCAGTCGCTGATCTTGAGATAATTATCAACAACTGAAGCATAATTTAATTCAGTTGTCTTAATCTGTCTTAATTCTTCATGTTTCTTACGGTAGTCCATGTAGCTTCTTGCTACATCGACATATCCAGTCTGAATGAGAATGATTTCAACCGAATCCTGAATATCTTCAACGGTGATGATATCATTCTTAATCTTTTTGTTGAAATCTGCAGTGACACGTAAAGCTAAGGTCTCTTCAATTTCTTGAGTGACTACTTTATGTTCAGCTACAAATGCCCTATCCATGGCACTTTCAATCTTTTTAAGATCGAAATCGACAATCGAACCATCTCTCTTTTGAACCCTTAACATAATTAACCTCTTTCTCTACAGCGCTTAAGCGGCACTCCTAACATTGGGTTTTAAACCAACGTTCCATTTAAGGAATGACCAGCTTTTGAAGATTAGCTGTAAGTTTAATAATTCCGTTATGCCTAATATTCTAGGCATGTTCGAATTAAAAAGAAATGATTTTGCATCACAATATTTCAGACAAAATTTAGATTTCCAAGAAAGACAAATAGAACTACTAAAATGCCACTAACGAAGATAAGGAAAAGAACTTAATTAGCAATTTCAAAATATTAGAGTGGTAGTTAGTGAAAACAAAGAAAATCGAATTTAAAAATTACGATAGTTATGCTGATTTTCAATAAAATTGTTTTTCATAAAATTTCAAAAAGTAACAATAATTGCAAAATGGTATAGGATATTCTAAAAATCATAAATAAAAATGTCTTTGCTCTTTTTAGGATTTGTCTAGAAAAACGGTTTCTTTATTTTTTATTCAACCGGAAAAACAAGCTTAGCTAATAGCGTTTTACATAAAACAAAAAGTCTCTTAGCCTTTGTGCTAAGAGACCAATTATTGTTCTTCCTCAACTTTATTGAGCTCGATTTTTCGCTTCAGAACCGTATTTTCAATCTCATGTAAGACTCTTCCAATGTCTTCATTGATTTCGTGTTCCCAAAAATGCAGTACTAAATACCCCATTTCGACTAATTTCTCGTCATTCAAACGATCACGTTGGCGGTTCTTTTCAATCTTGCTATCCCAGTAAGCGGAATTTGTTTTAATTTGAGACTCAGTTTTAGAAAGGTCATAGCCATGGAAGAAATCACCATCACAGAAAATGGCAATCTTGAATTTAGTTAAAACAATATCTGGTTTCCCAGGAAGCTTTTTATCGTTTTTGAAATATCGATAACTTTCCTGATATAGGGCTTTTCTAAGCTTCTTTTCGATTGAAGTATTCTTACCTTTGATTCTCGACATATTGTAAGAAATCTGAGCTTTAGTTCTTTTGTGTCCGTGTCTCTTTCTAATTTCAGCAATAGCTAATTTCAATGTTTCTTTATCAGAATCAAAAGTTACTGATTCAATAGCCTTGTCAGGAGAAACCCATTCAATAGAAGTGACTTCAATTTTCTGAGGAATGATTTTCTTAGATGTGGGAGTAGCTAAATAGAAAACCACATCTTTAATGACATCCGGCTTTGGAGAATAAGTGATTTTGTGAGAAAAAGTTTGATCAATCTTTACAGTGAGATTAGTTTCTTCCTTGATTTCTCTTTTTGTGCATTCTAAAGGAGTTTCACCAGTCTCAATATGCCCTTTTGGGATTGAAGTGTGGCCTAACTTCATATGCTCGATTAAGATTTCAAGTCGTCTATTCTTATAGCGATAGACAACTGCACCGTAACTGTATTCTTTTGTCATTTCGTGGTCATTATACCATTTTTCGCTATTTTTCTCCACCATTAAGAAAGGGCTATCTTTTTGTCTATATATCAATTGCTTTGATTAGAGTTATTAATATTAATTAATATTGTCTAGTCTTTTTAAATCAGATTTTGGCCTATTCCTTTTTTCACTTTTAATTCAAATTCTTCTTTACTTTTAACCCGAACCCTCGTATATTTATCCTCAGGTCTAGAGACATGAGCAACATAAAAAGCAAAGCCTGTTCATCTATGAAGACATCCTTAAAAGGTTTCACTTTCTTCTCCAAATCATCTAAATTAACTGCTTCTTGGGGCGGCTGTCTCCAACTATCGTATTAGCATTTTTTGGGGCTTAGGCAACTAAGCCTCTTTTTTTGGAAAAAAATGGAAACATGGAGGGAGAGGGATATGGAAGCTAACGCAAGTACGACTAAACGAAATCCGGATCTGATCTTGGATGTCAATGAGAGTCCGAAGAAGGTAAGTCAGTGGCTGATCCTAGCTATTCAGCATGTCTTAGCTATGTTCGTTGCCTGTATTACCGTTCCGCTTATTGTCTATAGTGGCTATACGGATGTTAATGGCGTCTCTATGGCTCAGACGATGATTGCCCCGACTCTTGTCGCAGCGGGTATTGGAACTATCATCTATCTCCTTCTCACCAAGATGAAGAGTCCAGTCTTCTTAGCTTCTTCGTTTGCTTATATGGCTCCGATGGAAGCCGCCTTAAGCTTAGGTGGTACTGGTGAACCTAACCTCTGGGCCTTGCCAATCGGTATGGCCTTTGTCGGTGTTGTCTATGTTATTGTGGCTCTTGTAATCAAGTTCTGCGGAGTCGGCTGGCTTAATAAGCTGCTCCCTACTATTGTTATCGGGCCTGTCATTATGGTCATTGGTCTATCATTATCCACTTCAGCTATCAGCAACTTAACTTCTTCTAATTCCACCACTGATTCAAGCTACAACCTCGTTTCAATAGCTTGTGGCTTAATCGCCATGATTGTTACTGCTATCTGCTCACATTATGGCAAAAAGACAGTAGCTTTGATTCCCTTTGTCTTAGGAATGTTAGCTGGTTATGTAGCTGCCGCTATCTTCACTGGCATTGGCTATTATGGCTGTGGAAATGATTACTTCCGTGTTATTGATTGGACTCCGCTTATCAAGAACTTCTCACCTGTCACTTGGAAATCCTTCTTCTCACTTCCGGAATTCCTCTTCATTACTTCTGACTATACTTATGCTCCTATCACTGGAAGCCAGATTGGAACAATTGCCTTATTATTCATCCCTGTTTCCTTTGTCACTATCTGTGAGCATATCGGCGATCACAAAAACCTCTCTGGAATCTTAAGCCGTGATCTATTGGTTGATCCAGGTCTTACTAATACATTAATGGGTGATGGTATTGCTACCGCTGTCTCCGGTCTTGTCTGCGGTGCTGCTAACACCACTTATGGTGAAAACGTTGCTGTTGTCGGTGTCACTAAGATTGCTTCTACTAAAGTAGTCTTCTTAGCCGCCTGTATGGCTGTCGCCTTAGGATTCTTAAGCCCAGTCATGGCTCTTACTATGACTATTCCTAACTGTGTCACTGGCGGTGTCTCACTTATTCTTTATGGCTTCATTGCTGCCTCAGGCGTCAAGATGCTCATCAATGAACACATTGATATGGGCAACACCAAGAACATCTTTGTCGCTTCCGTCATTTTAGTCTCCGGTATTGGTGGCTTAGCCTTCAAGTTCGGAGATCCTACTAACCCGGTTATCTCTATCACTTCTATTGCTGTTTCGATGATTTTAGGTATTATCATGAACCTCATCCTTTCCGATAAGAAACCTAAAAATAAGAACAAGAAGCCTGAAGAAATTAAAGATTCTACTGCCCCGGCTGTTAATGAAGTAAAGCCTTCAGAACAGGCATCTGTTAATAAGTAGATTGACTGAATAAAACAAAGCCGCCTAACTAGAATCAACTAGTCAGGCGGCTTTTTATATATAGAAATAAAAAAACTCCGCTATACCCGAAGGTACAACGGAGAGAGCAAAAGGAATTTTTATGTTGGAATTTAATTATCAGTTTTAATGGTCTTTAAAGAGAAACTTTCTTTAAATCGCATAAACAATATACATACCCGATTTGAATTTGTCAACAGGAAAATAACTAAGTCCCTTTTTTTGGCTAAAGTAAGGAAGTTTTATGTTTCATTATTTATAGTTTGTTAAGAACATCAAACTAGTTACTAACTATATAATTTGTCTATATGTTTATGATGATTTCTTTTAAAAAGTAGCCTATCTATCGGCATTTTTGGGAAAAGCATTATTTTAGTCACTTTAGCAAAGAAAATTAAATGTTGTTTTTATGTTGGGAAAATATTTAAGTTTAAAATTACTTTAAGTATGAAAGCACTTTTCTAAAATCTAATTGGTTTGTTGGGATTGAAATTCTGGTAGTAGGTTTCATGAATGATGACATCTTCGGGTCGATCGCTCATCTGGTAAGAGGAGTTAGCTATCAAGAAGAACAGGAGAATCATGATGTTGTAGATTGTGTTATCAATAAGACCTATTAGTTCTACGAATAAGAGGAAGGTAAAGAAAAGCCACTTTTCGGTTGCTTTCTTTTTAAAGCAGAAATAGTAGACAGTGAATTCAAAGATAACAAAGGCAACTAAACCGATTGATCCTCCGGCTACTAGAGTTGAAAGAATGGTATTAGACATAAAGGTTAAGGTTCCGTTCTCTTCTGTCATAACGGATATTGAAGGACCTAGTAGAGGGTTATTCTTAAAGTAGTCGATGGCTTTATCAAAGAGAGTGCTTCTCCAGACTGCTCTTTCATCAGAAAGGTTAAGACTTTGGATAGCAGTTAAGACTCGACTTGAAAAGCGTTGGTTAGTGGCTAGAAGAACGGAGAAGGTAACACCGACAAAGATGATGGAGGCTAAGGATAGATAAGGATAGTACTTATAGTTTTTAAAAGCTAAAAGGATTAAGGGAATGATTCCGATAATCAAGCAAAGTAATCCGGAATCGGCTGAAAGGAAGATGATTGCAGCAATTGCTAATAATTCACCGATACCCCAGAAAGGTTTCTTATTGGCAATCATCATTGCAAAGAAAGGCAAGGTTAGACAAAGGATAGTTGAAGCGGTCTGGCTGGTATATGACCAGCCTAAGGTGAAGTCACTTCCGACAATATGGAATCCATGGTAGCAAAGGTAGACAAAGACTTCTAAGGATATGCCTATTGCTAGAAAAGCGGCTGATTCACAGAAGTACTGTAAGGTTTTACTTTTTCCTAAGACGGTGGAGAAGATAATATAGACGGAGGCACAGAGGAATAAAGCTAAGATATAGAAGATAGCAGTTTTATTAATGGATCCGGTATTAACGGAATTGTAGATGAAGGAAATAAAGAAGACGGTTAATAGTAATAATAAGGAATAAAGAATATTTCCTAACTGGAACTTTGGCTTATTGATGATTAAGAAGATGATCATGGAAACAAAGACACAGGAACTCATCATTATTAAATATGCCGGTACTGAGGAGAAACTTATTCCTTTGTTAATAGTAATAGGTAAGCAGATTAATAGAGGAATATAGGTTTTTCCATCCTTTCCGCAAAGAGGAAGGAAGGAAATCAAAGCATAGAAAACAGCGAATATCCAAGGAAGACTATTAGGCATTAACCAAGTAAGACAAGCTAAAAGAGCTATCGTCATTGGGAAAAACAAAGAATCGAGGTACTTTCTTGTTCGGTTAAGTAATGTGTTAATTAACATACAATAAGTATAGCAAAACTTGGCTAAAAGGTTTTCTATTACCGGCAAATAATCTTAGCATAAGTCTTTTAGAGAACTAAGAAAGCCTTTAAGAATTCAAATTTTAGGGAAAAAGTAAGGCTTAATGTGTTTTAATATTACTTAGCAACAAATAACAAAAATGACCGATATTGCAATTAAAACGCAATCAGCTACTATTACTATTGAGGCTCTAGCCAAGAAGTTTTCAACTTGGTTCAAAGCTACTTTTCTCCATCCCGGGGAAAAGATGAAGACTTTCTATGCTCTTATGGTAGTTGGCTTCCTTTGCTTTATCTACACCTGGATTACTCATTACTTCACAGTACCATTAGGTGGCGACTATACCCTTCAGATGATGACTTTTATCTACAACACTTATGATGATTGGCATGAATTCTTTCAAACCGGAGTCTTTCCGACCTGGGATACTTCTGCCTTTATTGGCATTGATAATGTAGCTGGCAATTCCTTCTATTATCTTTTTGATCCTTTTATGCTGATTCTTTTAATCTTCCCTCGAGGCTGGCTTACTACTCTTCAGGGATTAGAGATACCTTTAAAGATGGTTTTAGGGGGTATGTTCTTCTATTGGTATTTAGGATCATTTAAGTTTTCTCCTAAAACCAAAAGAATTGGTGCTCTTTGCTTTGCTTATTCAGGATTCAGCTTCTGTTATCTTTGGTTCCACTTCCAGTCAGTAGTTACTTTCTTGCCTTTGATCTTATTAGGAGTAGAAAACGTTATCCAGAAAAGAGATCCTCGCGTTCTCCTGTTTGGTTTCTTTTTAACTGGTATGACTAACTACTTCTTCTTTGTTGTCTTTATTATTGGCGCTTTCTTATATGCCATCTTTAGATTCCTACAGACTATGAAGCAAAGAAGCTTTAGCGATAACTGGGCTGCTTTAGGTATGGGTATAGCTAGCTTTGTCTTAGGCATCATGTTAGTAGCTTTTACTTTGCTTCCAGGTATTTCCATGGCTTTAAATATGCCTCGTCTTTCATCTACTAATTCTACCTGGTGGGACAATGTTAAAGAGGCTAGTGGCTTACTTGATAAGATTAAAGCTATCTTTACCTATCCTAGCGATCACAGCCAGAATCAAGTAACTCCTTTATTCAACTTCCTCTTTATGACTGATGGCTGCTTCTATTCGAATTTATTGAATGTCTATTGGTATGATAACTTTGCCGGATCTTTATATGCTACTACCCCAATGCTCTTATTATTCTTTGTCTCTTTAATCTATGCTTTCAGGGAAAAGAAATATGGTCAGATAATCGGTTTTATCTTAACCTTATTATTAATCTTCTCTCCCTTAGGCTTCTATCTCTTTACTGGTTTATCAGTAGGTTATGCCAGATACTTTATTCTTCCTATCTGCTGGATGATTGTCTTTGACTGTCAGGCATTAGAAAAGAGAAGAGAGATACCGAGAACCTATCTGGATCTGTCTTTTGTGATTGTAATGATTCTCGATGCTATCTGCTGCTTCTTATTAATATATGAAGTAAATCTCAAACCTAATAGCTATACTTCCGATACCTACTGGGACTTAAGAATGATCTTAATCATTCTCTCGATGGCTTGGGTAGCTGTCTGTTATGCCTTGATGAGATTACTCTTCCATAAGAAAGGCTTCTCTAAGGCTATCTTCTCCTTATGTTCTATCGATATTATTGTGATGGCTAATGTCACTATTCTTTTCCAAGGCACTACTGATATTGACTATATGGCCGGAGGCCAGAACAATATTGCCACTGATACGGAGATAGTCTCTTTATTAGAGGATACTGAAGGCGATAACTACCGTATCTATAACACGACAGCTGATCGAGGAAACATCAATATCTCGATGAGAGAAGGCTATAACGGCTTAGGTGCTTTCCATTCTGTCTATCCTTTTGGATTACAGGACTTTATTGATAAGAGTAAGATTCCTTATTCCTATCATAACTGGTCAGTAGGTATCCATAACCACCGTGAGAACTTAGAGACTTTCTTAAGCACCAAGTATTATTTAGTCCCTAAAGTTGATACTAGTTTCCTTAATTCTCCTTATACCTTACCTAATAGAGACAGCTACTATGGCTATTATTACGATATCCCTTATGGATATACCAACATCCTTGACCTTAATGATGAAGAAAAAGTAGCTTTAGGAGTCAATTACTCAGATGATCTCTTGAATTACTTAGCTTCCTCTTCCTGCCACAAAGCTTTATATGTGAACACTAACTTTATTGATACCTTCTTTGCCTTTGACACTGTCATTGATGCTGATTGGGTTGATTCTGATTATGAAGACTTGAACGAATATCCTTTACTTAGAGCAGCTATGCTTGATGATGACGATTATCAAGTCTTTAAGAAAGCCGGCAAATACAATGCTGGCACCTTTACATCTAATGGAGTAACCCATACCTATAACTATTCTACTGTTACTTCTAATTCCACTATGTTCTTGAATGACTTAACTGATACTACCTATGTTGAAGGCAATTCCTCTCCGATTCAGCAAGTCTATGGCAAAACCAATATTAAAACCACCGTCTATTCCTCAAAGCTTGATGAGAATGGCTATTACATCATGTGGGATGGCGATTATGTAGCCGCTAACGATGCCACTGATGAAGAAGTCAAAGCTGTCGAAGCTAAACGGACAGCTTGGCAGAAAGCTCATCCTTTTGAAACCATGAATGGCATCTATCCGACTGACTATAAATATGATTACTACACTAAGAAAGATGGTGATGGCAAGACTAGCGATAAATATACCAATAGTCTTTGCTGGGACTCAAAGATTGTTCTTACTCCTATTGATTCTTCCGGTAATGCTACCGTCCTTTGCCCTGAAGCTGACCCTAATGATTTAACCACCGGTTCTTATATCTCTTTAAAGACTTCTTTAGATGTTGAATGGCGTTTATATGATTCCAATAACTGTTTAATATCTGTCTGTCAGCCTTCCTATAGTGACTATAAGACAGCACATGGCTATTACACCGATCGACCGGTTGCTAAGATTGTCGGTATCTTTAAGCAGGGCTCTACATCAGACCCGAATATCTTAAGCCAGGTTCCGCAGATCTTTATTCAGAGAGACAAAGATTATCAGAGTGCTGTTGATTCATTAAAGAAGAATGCCCCGACTATCAATTCCCGGTCTAATTCTTCTATTGATTTCACCACTGACTATTCTACTAAGAAGTTTGTAGTTATTAACTATCCTAAACAGGATGGCTGGAGTCTTTATAAAAAGACTAGCGATTCTTCCAGTAAGACCGGTTACTCCTTAAAAGAAGTTACTCAGTATAAAGCTCAAGGCGGATTCATCGGCTTTGAAGCTGATACAGGCAAGAACGAATATGTCCTTTCTTATGAGTCTCCTTACTTTAAGTTAGGCGGCATGATCACTATGGTTGGTATGTTTATCTCCTTGATGTTCTTAGCTTTCTTTACCTCTAAGCAGCACAAGGATCATGGACAGGATAATATCATTACTTTGAAATTTGATGCCAGCAAAGAAATAATCGCGGAGCAATACAAGTATGACAATTATGAAATGTAGAGAAGGGAACCTTTGCTATCTACAGTCTGGCGGTCCTACCGAAGTCATCAACTCCTCCTTTTTAGGTCTTTATCAGACCTACAAGGAAAAGCTCCCCAAAAGCAAATTCTATGTTTCCAGATTTGGAATAGCAGGATTATTGAGCGGAGAATTAGAAGATATCTCCAAGAAGAAACTTCCTAGTCTTTTAGTAAGACCAGGTGCTTATTTTGGTTCCTTAAGAAAAAGACTTACTGATGATGTTAATTCAGCTGAAGCTAAAAGCATCATTGCGACTTTAAAGAAATACCAGATTAAGTTCCTGTTTCTAAATGGCGGCAACGATTCTATGGATAGTGCCTATAAGATTGGCCTCTATCTGAAAGCCTCCGACTATCAATGTCAGATAGCCGGCATTCCTAAAACCATCGATAATGATCTAGCCAATACTGACCATACTCCCGGCTTTGCTAGTGCTGCCAAATTTATCGCTAATGCAGTCATTGGTATCAACATTGATGATCACTCATACGATAAAGGAAGAATCAATATTGTGGAAGCTATGGGTAGGGATTGCGGCTATTTAGCTGCATCAAGCTATTTAGCAAACAAAAAGAAATTCGGACCTGACTATATCTATGTTCCTGAAGTAGCTTTTGATGTTAAGGATGCTATCAATAAAGCCGAAGCTACCTATAAGAAGACAGGGCACTGCCTTATGGTGGTCTCTGAAGGCATCCGGGATAAAGACGGCGTCTTTATTGCTTCAATCCAGCAGAAAGATTCTTTTGGCCATACCCAGATGGGTGGGGTAGGACTATATTTAGCTAATTTAATTAATCAGGATGGTATTAAGACTCGGGCTATTGAGCTTTCTTTAATGCAGAGATCAGGAAGCTTTGTTTCCTGCAAAAGAGACATCGATGAAGCTAAAGGGGTTGGAAGAAATGCCTTGCTTAAGATGCTTAAAGGCAAAGACCAGTTTATGGTTTCAATCAAGCGTGTCTCTAATAAGCCGTATAAGATTATCTACGATGACTGCCCGCTTAAAGGAGTAGCGGAGATTGCTATATCTCTTCCTAAGAAGTTTATCAGTAAATCAAAAGACAATATCACCCCTTCATTTATGGACTATGCCTTACCTTTGATTCAAGGGGAAGAACCTGATACTTTCGCTGATGGCTTATTGAATGTTTAAAGCACAGCTGCACAAAATTTCCTAAAAAATTAACAATATTTATAAAAAGTAAAAATTTTAGTATAGAATCTAATATTTTTGCTTTTTTCATGATTTCACAAATTACCTGTAATCCTTGGGCCTTTTTGCTAGTCTTTTAGCAAAAAGATTTATTGATTCCCTTTTGCATCTAACACATTGTGCTAAAATCCATTTTGTGCTTAATCTTGTTTATCTACTTGATTAGACATTGATACCTGCTATTCGTTGCCCTTAGATGTTAGACAAATAGTAAGTATCTTCCTATTGGGAGGTCAGGCTCTTACCCTGACCTCTTTTTCTTTTTATTAAAGCACTATCTTAAGCAATAAAGCTTCCTGAGAGCAAATAGGTGAAAGAGAAAGAAGTTATAGGGTATAATATAACTTTGCATAAGTGGGTAAATAATATGGATAACTATAGAGACTATATCGTTGTAAAAGGGGCTAGGGAAAACAATCTCAAGAATATTGATGTCACTATTCCTAAAAATGCCTTAGTGGTTTTTTCAGGAGTCTCGGGATCTGGTAAATCAACCCTGGCTTTCGATACTATTTTTGCTGAAGGACAAAGAAGGTATGTGGAGTCTCTATCTAGTTATGCCCGAATGTTTTTAGGTAGCTTTTCTAAGCCGGATGTTGATTCCATTGATGGCTTATCTCCGGCTATTTCAATTGATCAGAAAACTACTAGCCACAATCCTAGGTCAACGGTTGGAACGGTGACTGAGATCTATGATTATTTAAGACTTCTATACGCCAGAATCGGTGTTGCTTACTGCCCTACTCACCATATTCCGATTGAGGCTTCTTCCCTTCAGCAGATTTTTAATGATATCAAAAAGAATCCTGATGATAGCAAGGTTACTATCTATGCCCCGGTTGTTCAGAATGAGAAAGGAACCCAACTAGCTACTCTTCAGAAGTTCTTTGCCGCCGGTTTCACTAGAGCCGTAATTGATGATAAGCCGTTAACTAGATATGAGGAGCTTCCGGTTCTTGATAAGAATCAAAAGCATACTATTTCATTTGCGATTGACCGTATTCTTCTTAAGAAAGAAAATGACGATCGTCTCTTTAATTCTTTAAGGACCGCTCTTGATTTTGCTAACGGCTATGTTGATGTAGATGTTAACGGCAAGTCAAAGCTTTATTCTGAGCATCAATCCTGTCCTATTTGCGGGTTTTCAGTTCCGCCTTTAGAACCTAGACTCTTTTCTTTCAATAACCCTTTAGGCTGCTGCCCTGACTGCAATGGCTTAGGTGTTAAGATTGAAGCTGATCCTAATTTAATGATTGCTGATCCAACTAAATCCATTGATGAAGGGGCTATCGGCTGTCTTCCTAAGCACAATCATGAGACGATTGAGTGGAATGACTTCTATGCTATTTTAGATAAGTATGGTATCTCCACTAAGACTCCCTTTAATAAGCTAAGCCAAAGACAGAAGGATATTATTATTTATGGTCCTCCTGAACCTGTCAATTATGTCTATGAGACTTCTAATGGCTCAAAACTTAACAAGTATGTCACTGAAGGCTTAAAAGCCCGCATTGATAGACTTTATATGACCACTAAGTCAGAATTCATGAAACAGTACTATGGAAGTTTCATGTCCGAGAAGACTTGTCAGACCTGCAAAGGCGCGAGGCTTAATGAGAAAGTCCTTTCTGTTAAAGTCGGCGGACTTAACATTCATGAGCTCTGTTCTTTGAGCTTAGACAAGATCTATAAATTCTTTACTGAGCTTAAACTTACTGAGATGCAGGAATCCATCGGTGGATTAGTTATCAATGAGATTAAGAACCGATTGAAATTCCTGATTGATGTCGGCCTTGATTACTTGACCTTATCAAGAGAAGCTAGCACTCTTTCTGGCGGAGAAAGCCAACGTATCAGGTTAGCTACTCAGATAGGCTCTAAGCTGACTGGTGTTTTATATGTTCTTGATGAACCCTCCATTGGTCTTCATCAAAGAGACAATGATCGTCTTATCGCTACTTTAAAAGAGATGAGAGATTTAGGTAACTCCTTGATTGTGGTTGAACATGATGAAGATACTATCTTGGCGGCTGATTATGTAGTCGATATCGGGCCCGGGGCTGGAGATCATGGTGGCAGGGTGGTGTTTTCCGGAAAGCCAGCCGACTTAGTCAAGGATACTAATTCAATAACAGGGGACTATCTATCAGGAAGAAAGTTTATTCCGATTCCTCCTCTTAGGAGAAGCTATCGAAAGACTCTGACTATTCATGGGGCTAAGTGCCATAACTTGAAGAACATCGATGTCGATATCCCTCTTGGCTGTTTCACCTGTGTAACTGGTGTCTCCGGCTCAGGAAAGTCATCTTTAGTAGATGAAGTCCTTTATAAATCCGTTCGAGATGAACTAGGTTTTAAGGATGGCGATTCTCAGTACTGCGACTCTATCGATAACATTAAGATGATTAGTAAGGTTATCTGTGTTTCTCAAGAGCCTATTGGAAGAACTCCTAGAAGCAACCCGGCAACATATATTAAAGTATTCGATGATATCAGAGATGTTTTTGCTTCGACTCAGGAAGCCAGAATTAAGGGAATGAACAAATCGATGTTCTCTTTCAATATGCCAGGCGGGAGATGTGAAGCCTGCCAAGGAGTCGGCGTCAAGAGGATCTCGATGAACTTCTTACCTGATGTCTATGTTACTTGCGATGTTTGTCATGGTAAGAGATATACCGATGATGTTCTAGCCATCAAATACAAAGGTAAGAGCATTGCGGATGTCTTAGATATGCGAGCAGAAGAAAGTCTTTCTTTCTTCTCTGCCTATCCTCAGATCAGGAAGAAGCTTCAGACTTTAGTAGATGTAGGCTTAGGCTATATTAAGTTAGGTCAGTCTTCTTCAACCTTATCAGGTGGTGAAGCGCAAAGAGTCAAATTAGCTTTTGAACTTGAAAGAGCTAATGATGGTCAGACTCTTTATATTCTTGATGAACCGACTACGGGATTGCATCCGGATGATATCAATAAGCTGATTACGGTTCTTAACCGTCTTACTGATGGCGGGAATACCGTAGTTGTCATTGAACATAATCTTGATGTCATTAAATCCGCTGATTATCTGATTGATCTAGGCCCTGAAGGCGGAGATAGAGGCGGCAATCTAGTCTTTGAAGGAACTCCCGAGAATATTGTTAAATGTCCTAATAGCTATACCGGTCTTTATCTTAAGAAAGAACTTGAGAAGGAAAAGTATCGGACTATTGAGAGAAACAAGGATAACAATTCTAAATAAGGATTAGTCTTAACGAAGGAGGCAGACTTAATGGTTTGCCTCTTTTTTGAGTCTTAATTATTTTTAAACAGCTGTAAATCATTTTATTTAGCCTTCTAAGCAGTTTTGCTAATAATAAAGAAAAAAATGAAGAATTGTGAATACTAATAGTGGTTAATGAACTAATAAGTTATAATAATCTCGTTAAAAGTTGAGGTACTTTATGTTCACTAGTTTAGATTTAGCCAACCACTTTGGCTTCAAAGTTCTTAGCGGAGACATCACGGCTTTGAAAAGGCCGGTTAAAGTTGCCGAACTTGATCGTCCGGGCTTGGAGCTTTTGGGGCTGTTTCAGTTCCATGCCAAGAACCGTATTATGCTGATTGGAAACAAGGAAGTGGCTTTGATTAAAGATTCTGATCCGGAATTTATTTATAAGAACTGCAAAAGAATTGCTAATCCCTTATGTCCGGCTATTGTTGTCACTCATGGAAATGAATGCCCCGAGCCGGTCTTAAGAGCCTGCAAAGATAATAACTGCCCTCTGTTTACTTCTGAGACAGATACCTCAAACCTTATGTCTGATATCTACATTTATCTATCTGAGGCTCTAGCTCCTAAAACCGCTTTACATGCCTGCTTATTGGAAATCTATGGCATTGGGGTACTTCTATTAGGTGAATCAGGTATTGGTAAATCTGAAATATCTTTGGAACTGATTAGAAAAGGTCATCGTTTGATTGCTGATGATAGAGTCAATATTGCTGCTGTCAGAGGAAAACTTATTGGTACTTGTCCTGAATCCATTTATGGCATGATGGAAGTCAGAGGTATTGGTATCATTGATGTAGCCAGAATGTTTGGTATCAATTCCCTTGCTAAGAGAAGCCATATTCAGTTAGTTATCTCTCTAGTTCAGTTTAAACCGGATGAACCGATGGAAAGAGTCGGCATGAAGACTGATAGATATGAGATCTTAGGTGAATCAATACCGCTTGTTAAGTTACCGGTCTCAGCTGCTAGATCCATGGCTGAAATCATTGAAGCGGCTGTTACTAACTACAAGCTTAAAGATTATGGCTATGACACCGGCTATGAATTCCAGAGAAGGTTATCTGAACTTCAGGAGAAACGTGAATTAGAGATGAGAAAAGCGGAGATGGCGACTGGCTCTGGTGGGATTGTCAGTATGAATCCCGAACCGGATATTCCTTTAAAGCCTGATGTTCCAAATAATATCTTAAAGGAAAAGCTTGTTACTACTGTTAAAGTTGTTTCTACGGCTGAAGATAATATGAAAGCTGAGTTTAACAAGACGCAGGCTGAAACCAAGAAAGAAACAAAATAAAATGATAGGTAATACCTTTCTTAATTACTATAACGGAATACCTTTTTATAAACCTGTCATCCGTTTTTATGCTCTCTTTATTTTAACGGGAGCATTAATAGCTCTTTTCCTCTCTAATTACCGTGCCCATAAAGATGGCTATGACTGGCATTTCTTTGATACGATCTTTTTAGTAGCG
>Ga0265294_10005533_pt1 | contig 15411 bp, 16 predicted proteins | sample MunlanPumphouse3_FD_192504 | JGI IMG/M metagenome (GOLD analysis project Ga0265294, IMG submission 192504) | Groundwater microbial communities from a municipal landfill in Southern Ontario, Canada - Pumphouse #3 | ecosystem: Environmental > Aquatic > Deep subsurface > Groundwater | place... | reverse complement strand
AACGACATCGGGGTTATGGGCAGGATCTATGTCTAATGTAACCGCGCCCTGATTTTCCTTCCCCGCATTGCCTATAACCAAAACATCACTATCTAACGCTGTCATATCATCCTTTCAGCTAAAAGATTAATCTTACTGTTTATTTATTATAATACATAAAGTTTTATTCACATAAAAATATTTTAATCAGCCAAAACATATAAACCATTGACCGTTAACGTAGTTTGATTATATAATACATTTGTATGAAAATCGGTTACCCTTGTTTAAACTTATCACTAGGGTGCACAAGCAGTCACACATTCAGGCTTAAAAACTACTCAGAAACTCGCTTAGCACAACTAATCGAGTCCAATTTGGACTGTCTTTCTGAAATAATAGATTTCAACATAGAAAACAAAATAAAATTTCTGCGTATCTGCTCAGGACTTATACCTTTCGCATCACATGAAAAATGTAAATTTAAATGGCAGAAGAAATACCGTCCGGACTTTGCTGAAATAGGTGAAAAAATAAAATTAAATAAAATAAGAATATCCATGCACCCCGACCAATTCGTACTTATTAATGCCATAAAAAAGAAAATAGTAGAAAACAGCATAAGAGAACTTCTATATCATTCACAAGTAATGGACCTGTTAGAACTGCCGCATGACTGTAAGATACAAATACACGTAGGCGGAGTATACGAAGATAAAGACAACAGCATAAAACGATTCGTGAAAAACTATAACACACTCCCGCAGGAAATAAAAAAACGTCTAGTAATAGAAAACGACGAACGCCTTTACTCTTTAAACGATTGTTTAAAAATACATTCCCTAACCGGCATACCGATCCTTTTCGACAGTTTCCACCACAGTCTGCACAACTCTAAAGAACCGCTAAAAGAAGCTGTTCTTAAAGCTTCAAAGACCTGGCTTAAAAAAGATGGACATCTTATGCTGGACTACAGTTCACAATCAAAAGATAAACGTATCGGCGCGCATGCCGAGACTCTCGATACACGAAAATTCAAAAAATTCATTCTTGATACCTCGCCCCTAGACTTCGATATAATGCTTGAGATAAAAGACAAAGAAAAAAGTGCTTTAAAAGCTTTAAAAATATTGAAAAAAATAAAAAATTCCGGGAGGTGCTGAATGAACGACAAAATTTCTATAATCGGAGCCGGCATAGGCGGACTGGCAACGGCAGCGCGCCTTGCCAAAGATGGCTATAAAGTAGACGTATATGAAAAACTGGGTGAATGCGGAGGACGCGCTCATATGATAGAAGATAACGGGTTCAAGTTTGATACCGGCCCCTCATTCATAATGATGCCTGATTTTTTTAGAGAAATCTTCGATTATTGCGGCCAGAATATACACGATTACCTTAATCTGGAAATACTTGAAAATAACTACAAAATATTCTTCTCCGATAACGATTCCCTAACAATCCATAAAGATAACCAAAAAACCGAACAGGAACTTGAACGTATAGAGCCCGGCAGCTCGAAAAAATACAGAGAGTTCATCTCCGAAACAGGGAAAATATATAATGCGGTCAAACCCCTTCTTTACCGATGTTTCGCGCCGCACGATGCGCTAAACCCGAAATACTGGAAATTAATCTCAAAATTGCATCTTGAAAAAACTTACTGGCAGCTCGCAAAAAAATTCTTCCGCACAGATAAATTATGTTACGCTTTTACATTTGAAGCCATGTTCATCGGGGTCTCTCCGTTTAACACCCCGGCGCTCTATAGTGTAATAAGCTACACCGACCATGTAGATAAAATAGCTCACGCTATAGGCGGCATGTATGAAATACCAAAAGCTCTTGAAAATATGGCAAAAAAATTCGGCGCAAAGTTTCACTATAACAACGAAATAAAGTCATTAGCAGAACTCGATACCGGCAAGACAATAATAAACGCCGATTATGCATATGCAAAAAAAGAAATCCTCAAAAAAAATATACCTAATTACCAATATTCATGTTCGGTAATGCTCTTCTACTGGGGCATGAAGCAAAAAATACCTAACCTCGACCATCATAATCTTTTTTTCGCCAAAGACCTTAACTCAAATCTGAGCGACATCTTTACCGGCAGCACAAATTCCAAAGATTTCTCTTTCTATATACATGTCCCCACAGTAACCGACCCTTCGCTAGCCCCGCGGGATAAAGATCTACTATACATACTCGTCCCCGTAGCAAATCTGAAAACCGCTAAAACCAACATAAAAGAGCACGAAGAAAAAATAAAACAAAAAGTATTAAAAAAAATAAAGAATATCTCCGGACTGGACATTGAAAATCTTATAGAAACTGAACACAAGTTTTATCCCGAAGATTTCATAAAACGCTATAACATATTACACGGAGCGACATTCGGATTATCACATAATCTAATGCAAAGCGCTTTCTTCCGACCGCAAAACCATAAAAAAGACTTTAAAAATGTTTACTTTGTAGGAGCAAGCACACAACCCGGCGGCGGGCTACCGCCTGTTATTGCGTCCTCACGCATAGTAGCCGACATGATAAACGGCATTAACCGTTAGCGGCCCTTTCTATCATGTTGATCACTTTCTGAGTCACAGCGTCCGGAGTTGATGCCCCGGCAATAATGCCTATCTTCACAGCCCCGTTAAACCACACAGGCTTCAACCCTTTATCCGACTGTACCCAATAAGTCCTGTGATTTATATTTTTGGATATCTCATATAAACGCCCGGTATTAGCACTCATCTTAGAACCTATAACTATAATAACATCATTTTCAAGCGGTAACTTACGTATTTCAGACTGTTTTCTCTTTGTAGGTATACAAATAGTATTGCAAAGTTTAACATCACTCATGCACTTCCCCAAAATCTTAAACATCCGGTCAATTTTTTTGACATTTTGCGTTGACTGAACAACCACACCAACTTTCGCTAATTTATTAATTTTTTTTACAGGTATATTATTTTCATCATTTATAATAATAGGTTTCTTCTTCAAATGACCGACTATCCCCCGCACCTCGCTATGTTCTTTATCTCCTATGATTATTATAGTACGGCCTTGTTTTTCCATCTCAATAGCCGTATTATGTATATCTTTGACTCTCGGGCACGTCGCATCAACAATGACATACCCCATTTTTTTCGCTTTATTGATAACATCCAATGCAATACCATGAGCGCTTATTACAAAAACCTTCTTCTTACTTTTACACAACTTCTTTATCTTATTTATCCCCGCCTCAGCGATACCACGGCACACATCTTCATTATGTACGATATCCCCTATCATCTCAATCTTATAACCTTTATATTCTTTCGCTGTATTCAAAGCCACTTCAATCGCACGTTTCACTCCGAAACAAAAGCCTGAAGATTTAGCTAAATTGATCTTAACCTTCATAAATAACCTTTTCTAAATACAACTCTCATCAAAATAAAAAGCTTGCTTAATAAACTCACCCGCGCACGTCTTGAAAAAATGTCATAATTATTTTTTTCTATCTCTGTCAGTATCGCGCAATAAATCTCACTCATAAGATAAACAACAAACCTGGCACGGCTATTACTTATAAATCTTATACCTTCATCGGCAGATGAATAATACCGCCGTGCACGCCTTACATAAAACTTCAAAAAGTCTACAAACCTGTCATCGACAGCAGCATCACGTAAATGCTCAGGCGTAATACCATATTCTGTCATCTCATAAGAAGGAAGATACACCCTTCCTCTATCGAAATCCTCTTTTATGTCACGCAAGATATTAGTAAGCTGCATAGCAATACCTAAATCAACGGCACATTTCTTTGCCATTTCATCTTTATACCCGAACAACTCAAGCATTATAAGACCGACAACACCTGCCACCCTGTAACAATAAGTATAAAGTTCCTGAAATTTACGATACCGGGTTTTTTCAATATCCATATACATACCGTGTATCAATTCATCAAAAAAGACCTTCGGTATATTATACTCATCTACAACCTTTCTGAACGCTAAAAGCAACGGATCATCTAAAGCCACCATGCCGTAGGCACTCTCTATCTTATTTTTAATAATATCGAGTTTTTCCCGGCTTCCTGTCTCAGAATCGACACTATCATCGCTTATTCTGCATATAGCGTATAAAATATATGCGGCCTGCCGTGTTTTTCTATCAAGAAAATGCGAAGCAAAATAAAACGTCCTGGCATGAACCGCCGTTATTTTTTTCGCTTTTCTAAAACCTTCTTCAATCAGTTTCTCCATAAAAATCATTTTATATTACTATACCCAAAAATCCAACAATAATTTAACTTGCTAAATAAAACATATCTTAATAAAATGTTATTAATGTCAGATTATTTTTTAATATTAATAGTTTCGGGCATAGCTCCATTAATATTGAGTTTCTATCCTCCATTAAATTTTTATAAAAACCTAAAAGCACTTATCATAAGTTTATGCGGCACATTAACAATCTTCGGCATATGGGATATCGTCGCGGTAAAACGCGGTCACTGGTATTTCAACTCTGCAAAAGTATGGGCCGTCCGTATACTCACTCTCCCATTAGAGGAAATACTATTCTTTATAGTCATACCATTCTGTTGTATCTTCACTTGGGAGGCTCTAAAATATATCAGGAAAAGAATAAAATGAGCGAATATACTTTATTAGCTGTTATCTCAGTAATACTAACCATAATAATTAACATTAAAAGTAACACAAAACTTTTAAAACAAAAGTTATACTATATCTTTCTACTCATCATCTTCGGATTCAAAATACTGGTAAACGGCGCATTAACAAAAAATATTGTATTTTATAACCCATTACATTTTTCAGGCCTACGGATAGGCACCATTCCAATAGAAGACTTTCTTTTCGGATTCAGTATGATAACCTGTAGTATACTTTTATGGGAAACATACAAAAACAAAAAGTAACAAATAAACATGATTGCTTTTGTATATGAATATAAATAAAATAATATTGCTAACATCTCTGGCAACACTTCTCTATACACATGTAGTTTATCCTTTAGACTGGCTGAAAATACATGAAAAAGCCAGATCTATAACTATTAACGAATCTTTAAAAACCGCCGCTTCAGACCCGGGATCTGTGGAAAAATTATATTCATTAGCTATAATCTACCTAAACGCCAAGCAAGACACCGACGCACAAGAAATATTCTTTCGTATAATAAAAAATGATCCTTCAATATTCCAGGCACAGTGGGGCCTGGCCGAAATATTAAGACGCCAAAAGTATTATACCGATTCCGAAAAAATATTAGCACAAATAATAGAAGAACATCCGTTCTTTTCACCGGCTTATATAAGTCTTGCTTACTTAAAATATACACAAGCCGATTTTAAACAAGTACAACGTCTGGCGATAACAGTAATAAAAAACGGCCCGGCCCGTTCCGATACAGACACCCTTGCACGCGCGTACACTATATACGCAGGAGCCAAAGGACTAATTGCCTCCAAAGGCGGCCCTATGGCAAAAATAATCAATGGCACACAAGTCCTACCTAACCTTAAACGTGCCGAAACACTTAAACCCAATGACCCGGAAGTTCTATTCGGACTGGGTAATTTCTACTTTTTAGCTCCAAAAATAGCAGGCGGCGACATAACAAAATCTGTTGAATATTTTGAAAAATGCACAAAAAAAGACCCCTTACTTACAGACGCATACGTTAGATTAGCCCAAATATATAAAGCAAAAAAAGATAAAGCAAAATACAAATTCTATATAAACAAAGCACAGTCCATAGACCCCGAAAATGAACTCCTGAAAGATGAATTGGGACAAGTCTGTAAATTTAACTGCGAAACAGTCAAAGAATGACATCCATAAGCTATAGCCTATATTTATCAACGTTTTATTGAAAAACAAATATTTACCAATAAATATAAGTGTTAAGTATTACTTATTTTTTTACAATTTGTTAATTAATACTTGACAAGCGCGATTTTATATTATATACTCGCCTAAATGAAAATTACAAGCATTCATATAAAACAGTTACGGGAAGAAAAAGGGATAACTCTTCGCACTATGGCAAAACAACTAGGTGTAAGCGCAAGTTTTCTATCACAAGTAGAAAGAGGTAAATCTTCACCTTCCCTGTCGACGTTAAAAAATATTGCTAATGCTCTTTCAACAACAATAAGTAATCTGATAGGTGAAAACCAGATGATTGAAAATAATCCGGTAGTCAGAGAAAATGAACGCAAAGAACTAACAGAAGTAAGCCAGGGAGTCAGCATGTTCCTTTTGACATCAAAAGATGCCAACAAACAGATGGAACCTCTACTCTTTAAACTTGACGAACACGCATCTTCCGGAAACATGGGCTATAAACATTTCGGACAGGAATTCGTACTTGTATTAAAAGGTTCTATAGAGATTACGCTGAACGACACCCGCTATGTATTAAAAAAAGGCGACAGCATCTACTTCAATTCCAATATCGCCCATTCTTTCAAAAATCTGGGTAAAGAAAAGGCAGAAGCTGTCTGGGTAGTCACACCCCCTACTTTCTAAAATTTTTTGCCATAAGTGTTAATAATAACTTAATATTGTTAAGTAATACAAAACAGGAGATACAAATGAAAAAAGTGTTTAAATTAAAATCAGAAGGATTACGCGATTCAATAACAGACTTTTCTAACTGGATAAGCGACTTTAATCTGCATAGAGATAACATAACCGAATTTACCGGTACCATGAAAAATCAAATGAAAAAACTTGAATTTGATAAAATATCAAGCGATAAATTCGGCAATATAGTAGGTATCATCAAAGGTTATAAATCCCAAAAGAATATATCGCTGATATCTCATTGCGACATACCTAACCAAAACGAAAAACTGCCGGGCTTTAAAACCGATATGGTTCGTTTTAAAGCAGGTATAATATCAAGCCTTTACACGGGTGCTCTGATAAAAAGATCTCTTCTGCCTCTTGAGGGGGATCTCATTGTCTGCTGTGTCCCGAGATTTGAATCATGTGAGTTCGGGATAAAATATCTGTTTGATTCATTCTTACGCTCAGAGATCAAAAAAATCAAAGGAATAATATTATGTGAGCCTACGGATTTTAACGTTTACCTCGGGCACAAAGGCCAGATGGAATATGAAATAATCGTCAAAGGAGATATTAACCGCAATTTTGTAGAAAATAAAGGTTTTAATATATTAGGAACCATGTTCCCTCTTATTAATGAGCTTGAAAAATTATCAAAGACCCTGCCAACTAGTCAAACTTTAGGCAAAGCTAACCTTAAGATAAAAGACGTTAATTATAACGGCTACAAAACGGCAGAAAACCCAAGTGAATTTAAGATAATAGCCGAACGCGTGTTCATCCCGGAAGAAAATCTTCAGGAAATACTCAACCGGGCAAAAACTATAGCAAAAAGTGTATACGGACAGAACTCAAACTTAAGCATAAACACAGCTGTATCAAGAGAAAAAATAAAAATCAGCCCTAAAGTAGATATATCTTTAAAAAAGGAAGTCTTACCTTGGTCAATGGAAAGCCACAATCCATTTGTTCTAAAAACTCTTGAAGTTTTAAATGAAAATAACATCAAAGCAAAAACCGGATACTGGAAAGATATACTGACCGCCGGCTCATACACTAAAGGTATTTTAAAAATACCCACAATAGGTTTTGGCGCAGGAAACGAAAACGTCATAAATTCCGGTTTTGAATCACTGAAAATAGATGAACTTATAAAAGCAATATGCGCAGCATCTCTTATAGTAAACAGAAACATAGGTATGCCGGCATTCGGATGGAACGACAATGATATCTAAGAAAAATATTAACATCTTAGTTTTCAACTGCGGCAGTTCTTCTCTTAAATATAAAATATTTAATATGCCCTCGCAAGAAATATTATTATATGGTGAAGCTGAACGTATAGGCACACACGGGCAAAAAAGTTCCATGATAAATCATTATATCGGCAAAAAAAAAGAACGTATAAAAACAATACTGTCCGACCATAATGAAGCTTTCAAAAAAGTCATGGTTCTGATAAAACGCGACGGGAAACTCAATAAAGCGATAAATTTCGACATCTTCGCGCATCGTTATGTTCACCCTGGCAACAGCTTTCGTTCCACTACCCTTGTAACAAAACCCGTCCTAAAAAAATTAAGAAAGACCCTTGACCTTGCGCCTATACATAACGGGATATCTTATAAAATGATAGCCTTATGTTCTGAGAAATTCAAGAAAAAACCGCAGCTTATAGTTTTCGACAGCACCTTCCATTCAACCATACCCCAGGAATTCTCAACATACGCTATACCTGAAAAATTACGTAAAAAATATAATCTCAAGAAAATAGGTTTTCATGGGATATCACACAAATACATAATGCAGGAGGCCTGTCGCTTTGTGGAAAAACCTGTTAATACACAAAAAATAATAAGCTGTCATTTGGGCACCGGCGGTTCAAGCGTATGTGCCATAGATAAAGGCAAATCAATCAATAATTCCATGGGGTTTACACCGCTTGAAGGCCTTATGATGAATACCCGCTGCGGAGATCTCGATCCCGGGACTGTCTTTTATTTGATGTCAAAAGAAAACCTTTCGATACAAGAAACAGAAGAAATACTTAATTACAAAAGCGGCATACTGGGGATACTAAAATTCTCATCCGATCTGCGGGACGCGATAGAAATGATAAATAAGGACCAAAAAGCAAAAATGGCATTTGATATGTATTCCCAACGTGTAAAGAAATACGTATTCTTTTATAGCTTGTTATTACAAAAACCCGATATTATAGTATTCACTGATTCATTGGGAGTTCTCGTCCCGCTTCTGCGAGAGAAAATATGCTCAAGCCTGAAATTTATGGACATAGAGATTGATAAGGTAAAAAACAATAATTATAACAAAGGCACTGTAGAGATATCCACACCATCATCCCAAACAAAAATATTTATACTGCCGACTGATGAAGAGGTTATGATCGCCCGTGAAGCTTACAAGGAGTACACACATGGTAATAATAATTGAACCTGCCCTAAAAGAAATAAAAATAACTTATTTTAATAATAAAAATCCACTCTCATCAGGTAATCTCATACTCACCGGTGTTGAAGAATCGGAAGTGCCTAATGAGCTTTTAAAAATATTAGAGCATCCTGACGGCAAAGAACGCATAGACGCAATTTGTTTCAAGATCGCTTTTGGCGGCGACATTTTCTCTTCTCCCGCTAAAATTGACAAGGAATTCTTAAAAAAATTCTTACAGCTCATAGACTTTTCACCGCTCTATATCTCTTTCATACTGCGTCTTTTGAAGGCATTTGTTCAATCATCGAAAAAAATCCCGCTTATAGCATTCTTCGATACTTCTTTTTTCAATTGCCTTCCTAAAACAAAAAAATACTATTCACTCCCATGGGACATCCAAAAAAAGAATAATATAAAAAAATACGGATTCCATGGGCTATACCATAAAGCAAACTCCGATCTTGTAAAAAAACAAGTCAAACTTATTTCAATAATCCTGGATAAACAGTCTACCGTATGTGCTATAAAAAATAATAAACCTTATTCGATAAGTCTTGGGCGCACTCCGCTTGAAGGCATAATGTCACAAACATCATGCGGAGACGTTGACCTTGGCATGATCCTTTTTCTAATGAAAAATCACGGCTTTTCGCTTTATCAGATAGATCAGATATTAAAAAATGAAAGCGGATTCCTCGGGATAACAGGATACAACCTCTCTGTTGCAGAGCTTACACCTTTATACGGTAAGGATAAAAAAATAACACTGGCTTTTAAGATATACGAATCACAAATATTGAAATACATCGGTGAGGCGCTCTCAATACTCGAAGGGATAGATGAAATAATCTTTTCGGGAAGCTATACCAAAGATCTTACACAAATAATATATAATCTGGTCAAGCAGATGTCATTTATGGGGATAACTTTAAGCGAAACCCCGTGGGACACAAAAGAAACCAAAACAATAATCACGGCAAAAGATTCAAAAGTAAAAGTTACAATAAACAGGACGAATCTCTCTCAAATAATATTTAACGAACTTAAAAGAACAGTCTAAACACCAATATCCTCATGCCACACCTCAGAATTTTCAGCAATAAACTCTTTCATCATATTTATACAATTTTCATCTTGCAAGACTTCCGTATCTATCCCATTTAAACGAAGATAATCTTCTTTACCCATAAAAGTCTTATTCTCACCTATCACGACCTTTCTAACGCCGTATAAAACGGCAGCGCCCGAACACATAGCGCACGGCGAAAGTGTAGTATACAAAGTACATTCTTTGTATACAGATGCCGGTTGACGTCCGGCGTTCTCAAAAGCATCCATCTCCGCATGAAGTATAACACTATTTTTCTGTATACGCCTGTTATGCCCGCGACCTATTATTTTATCTCTGTGAACAATAACGGCTCCGATAGGTATTCCTCCTTCTGCCAGCCCTTTCATCGCTTCTTCTATTGCCGCATTCATAAAATCATCCATAACAATACACCTCCCTCTACACGTTAATTAACATATAAAACAATATAGCATAGTTTTTTCTAAATAAAACTTTACAAATGTAAATGTTTATGCGGGATTCGTAGCATCAAGACTTTTTTGACGCTCTAAAGTCTTTCGGCTTACACTTTTGGTTAAAGCACGATATTCCAGTACACCTACTATTTTTCTGGAGTCCTCATCTTTGACAACAGGTAGATAGTCCAGCTGTTTTTTATCGAATATCTCAAAAGCTTCTCTTAACGGCTGTCCGGGATAGAGAAAAGTCCTTACAGGCGCGGCGACATCTTTAGCCAAAATAACATTACTCAACTGTGTTTCTCTTAAAATACTTCTTAATCCCCCCAAAGAGATCAGCCCAGTAAGCTCACCTCTATTATTAACTACCGGAAAATGATATGCGTCTCTTTCCTGAACGACTTCCATAATCTTATCAAAATTCTCATTTTCTTTAATAAAAGAAAAATCTTCGCGCATAAAATCACTTACTCTGCTGTTTTCTATTATGTCTTCTTCCGTGACATTCCGCCACGCCTCATCTGCCTTGACAATCCCAAACTTAACAAATATAGGCCCGATCAATTGAACAACAAAAGTAGTCGCCGCGACAACAGTCACAATAATAGAACCCACTTGCGCGGCGTTAGGGCCTATCCTTGTAAAATTATGACTTATAGACATAGCAAGCCCTATTGCAACTCCTCCCTGCGTAAAAAGACACAACCCGCTATACAAGGTAACAGTTTTTTTAGCTTTCGCCAACCAGCCACCGAACATTGCTCCAAATATCTTACCGGCACTGCGGCTAAATAAATAAACAACAACTATCATTATAAGAGAAACTTGTTTAAAAACATGTATATCAAGACTTGCACCGACAAAAACAAAGAAAAAAACATATAAAGGTACAGTTAATTCTTTTATTCTGGCAAACAAAGCTTCACTTATTTTGGGAATAATATTCGTGATAACAGCACCCATTATCATACTGGTAAGAATCAAATCCAAATGAAGATATATTGATAACCCGACAACAACAGCCACCGCCCCCAGCGAAAGAGACAAAACTGCGTCTTTCGCAAATCTCGCAATGATTCGTACCAATATTATACCGGCTAATGCGCCTACTAAGACACATTTAAACAATTCCACTAACGGCCCGCCTATCAATCCTAATAATGAATAACTTTCATTAGCAATCATAGCTTTTGAAAATACACTTACAAGCCCATATAAAATAAGTGCCAGCCCATCATCAAGCGCAACGATAGATGTCAACGTAGTAGTCAAAGGGCCGCGCGACTTATATTCCCATAAGACATTAACAGTCGACGCCGGATCAGTAGCTGATGCTATTGCCCCGAAAAGCAATCCCAAATAGATCTTTTTAGTAACAAGCGTAACCGCGGCAAAAACAAGAATAAACGCAAGCATCCCCTCACTTATAAGGATAAAATAGATAGACTTACCGTATTTCTTAAAAACCTCACTCTTCAATTCCGCCCCGATCAAAAAACCTATAATACCTAATATAAAATTAATTAACGGAGCAAAAACTTCAAGTTCCTGAGAATCAAAAACACCAAACACCGAACTGCCCAAAAACACGCCTATAATTATGTACCCTACAACCTGCGGCACCCTGATAAGCTTGAAAAAATTACCGCCAAGTATCCCCAAAAATAATGAAACACCTACCAACAAAAGTATATTCATACAGAATTCCTTAATATATATTTATTCTATTCTTCCTTTGATGAGCATTAAATATCTCTTATCAAATTCCATTAATATACGCATAATATCTTCATTACTGCCTGCCGCAAGTATTTGCTCTACAACACCTTTAGCATGCAGCAGACGCGATATTCTTGCCAAAAGCCTTACATGCACAAACTCATTAAGCGCACAAGGCATAAAAAATATACTTACCGGCTTATTATCAGGCGCATGCCACTGGATACCGTTTTTAAGACAGACAATAACAATTTTGGGTTCCCGAAAGATCTCAGATGAGGGGTTACGAGGATGAGGAAAAGCTACCCCGTTACCCACGGCAGTACTTAGCATTTTCTCCCTTTTTTTCAATTCTTTAATAAGCGTATTTTTATCATGAATTAAGTTTCCGTTACTGGCAATCTGCACCAACTCATCAAGCACTTCTTTAGATGTCCCGGCCTTGGAATCTATTTTTATGAATTCCGACGCAGTTAACCTTGATAAAGGAATGATCTCATCTCTTGTACTTATGATAAGATCAAGATCACGATCTGAAGAATCCATAAGATCCGACTGTAAATACCTGTCTATCGTTTCCAAATGAAAACGCCACTGGTTACCTATTTTAACCCCTGGGATCTTTCCATCTTGCGCCATGCGAATTACAGTCTTCTCATTTAACTTAATATACGACGCCAATTCTCTTGTTGTCATAACAGGATTTCTAACCATACATCCTCCTATTTGCAATTTTGTCTGTATAATACCTTATTATAACTTATTTTCTGGTATTTTTCAAGATAAGACCCAAAAAAATACGAAATTAGTGGAGATAGTTACTCTTGCGCGGAGATATTGCCACCATCTACAATAATGGATATCTTTAATACTGACGGCGGGACTAAAAGGCGATATTTATCAGCAGTTCTTAAATTTAAATAAACTTCAGGGCTTTCATCATATTTTATCGGAATATCCTTAATTTCTTTGCCGTTTAAAAACACATCAATTATACTTTCGGCTAGGATTTCACCGAGCTTCTCGTCATTAGCCGAGAACCCGCATAATGCGCCGTCCTTGACCGCCGCATCGCTATAAGCCAATACAGGCGTCTCCCCTGCAGCTTCTACTACCGGGCCGGTATTATCAAAAACCAACGAATTATTAGCCAAGACTATAGCCGTAACCTTGTCTTTCCACTCATTAACTGCATCCAAGCGTTCCTGCATATTCGATATGCCTACTTCATTATATCTAATCCCATAACCCTGCGCAGCCTTTTTTGTACCTGCTCTATCCACAAGCGCACCGGGATGACCTTCCTCATATATTAATAATAAAGAACTCATCTTGGGAAATAATCTCTTGAATGTTAAAAAAATAGAATTATACGACAAGGCATAAGTAACACCCGTTATCATACCTTGAGAGCTGTTAATCCCGCCCACAACGCCAAGCATAAAAGGGTCGTTACAGCCTCCTATAAAGGCCGGAATAGACGGTGGATTGTCTCTCAAATATACAGCGCCATTAGAACGTAAAATAACCATCCCGTCTTTTTCTTTTTCAAAACGTTTTACTACAACGTCAAGAGCCTCCATATCTTTCAATTCTTTTTGCCATTCGATTTCTATCTGCGGAGCTTCAGCCTTCAGCTTATTAAGCAAACCGGCAGACAAACGGTCCTGCATGTCAGCAGAACCCTGCCAGGCAACTCCAATCTTGATCTTATAATCCTCAAGTTCATCAGCCCGGGCCTTAACGTTGCCGGAAAACAGCGTAACGCCTAAAACAATAAATATAAAAAACAATTTATAAGATCTAATATCAATCTTCAAAATTTCACCATTTTTTAAAAATAAAAAAAACTGCCGCAACCATAAGCATAAAACCTACAATATAATTCCATCGCATTTCTTCTTTCAAATATAATACAGAAAAAATAGAAAATACAATAAGCGTAATAACCTCTTGTAAAATCTTCAATTGTGCGGCATTAAAGACACCATGCCCTATACGGTTTGCCGGCACCTGGAAACAATACTCAAAAAAAGCTATCATCCAACTCAAGACTATTACGGTAAATAGTGGCGCGCTCTTGTATTTCAAATGCCCATACCACGCAAAAGTCATAAAAATATTTGAGATAGTTAAAAGAATTATTGTGCACATTCTAATACATCCTTATTCAAAAACTCATATTAAGCTCTAACAAAAAAAGCGCGTGAGTCGGTGCTTTCTTCTCTAAAATGTTTGATCTTCAAATATTCAGCAGATGAAAAACATCGATCTGCAGCGTCTTGAGAAGTAAACTCAACAATAATGCATCTTTGCGGCGCATCGCCTGTAAACGAAACTACATCGTTACTCCGCACTATATATCTTCCTCCAAAAGAATTTATTATTCCACCAACATTTTTTATATAATAGTCATATTTATCCTTATCAAAAATTCTCCCTATTTCAACGATAAAAAAGACTTTATTCATATTTATACCCAAAATTTATATTTTGTTTTAATATTAATGTTCCGGCTCGACATGTACCAAAATAAAAGTACCTTCGCCAAACTCTTCTTTTATCCTATCTTCTACCTTTACGGAAATATCATGCGCCTCAGTAATATTCATCCTTTTATCGACTCTTACATGAACATCTATGGCTATGTAATTGCCTATACGCCTTGTCCTTAAATTATGAGGCGAGCTTATGCCTGACACACCCCTAATAATATCCAATATCTTATGCTCCGTCTCATCGCTCAACGAAGCCTCGGTAAGTTCATTAAACGCGTTAAAAGATATCACAACAGCCGTCTTAACAATAAAAAAGCTCACTACAACAGCAGCGATCGGATCAAGTATATACCATTGCTCGCCGAGAAAAATAGCTCCGCCTATTCCCAACAAAGCACCCACGGAAGAAAGCGCGTCGGACCGATGATGCCACGCATTTGCTATAATAGCCTGACTGTTTATTTTCTTGCCTACAATATTCGTATAATGATATAAGCTTTCTTTGGTTAATATGGAAACAATTGCCGCGTAAAATGCTATCCATTTCGGTGCCGGTATAGTATAACCATTATAAGCATCCCAAATACGGTCAATACCCGCGCGAAAAATACCGGCCCCCACAA
>Ga0265294_10005530_pt1 | contig 15414 bp, 12 predicted proteins | sample MunlanPumphouse3_FD_192504 | JGI IMG/M metagenome (GOLD analysis project Ga0265294, IMG submission 192504) | Groundwater microbial communities from a municipal landfill in Southern Ontario, Canada - Pumphouse #3 | ecosystem: Environmental > Aquatic > Deep subsurface > Groundwater | place... | reverse complement strand
TTCTAGTTCAAAACCAGCATTATTTAATCGTTCCCAATACTTGTCCTGTAATTCTCTTAAATGCTCGATATCTCTTATATATTGCTTCTTAGATAGAGTATATCTATCAGTGTCAGTTCTTTTATCAAATTTCTTAACTAATGGAACTAAAACACAGTGCATATGTGGAGTTGTTTCATCCATATGAATAGTAGCATTTAATATTTGCCACTTCTCATAACCCAAGTCTTTATAAATGAAATCTAAGCAAGTGTTTCCCCATTTCTTGATAGTATCAGTATCTTTATCTTTGAAATATTCATTGGTAGCTGTAAATATAAGTTCATCTGCAACCACACTATTTGAATCATCTAACATTTTATTAAATGACTTTCTTCTATTTTCTCTAGTTGATTTCATCTTTTCTTCGTGTTCTTCTTTGTATGGTTTAACAATTTCCATATATCGTTCTAAATAACATGACTCTGATCCAACTAAAACAATATTATTAGATGACTTTCCCATATTAATATCAGGATTACTTTTATATGCTTCTTTTGTTCTTTGATTATGAGCTCCGATTTGTCCTAAATCTCTTAAAGTCATAATCGGTTCACTTCTAAATATTGCATAATTCATTATTTATCACCACTAGGCAAAATAATATTATAGTCTATTATTTTATTATCTACCATATAAGGTGATATTGTTATCTCAGATGTTCCATAATGTTTACCTATTTCTTCTAGTCTTGCTATTTCACTTGGTGATAAATCATAAAACGATATTACCTTTTTATCTCGTATTTCTTCAATAACATTCTCTTCTGTTAATATAGGTCCTGTTTTAACCCCATTAAAACTATTGCTCATTGAGTTTACCAAATGTGTAGAAAAATTAAATAAACTATTTTGGAGAAAATCATTATTGAAGTTAATAGAGGTTATTTCAATATTATTATCAGAATCTCTTTTAATATCAATATTCATAATATATTTACTAATGATTTCTTTCGCAATTTCTTTCTTTAAAGTATTCCAGATGTTAGGAATTGGAATATTAGCTTTTATTTCTTTCTTATTGAATAACTCTAATAAACTTGTATCAAACTTTAACACTTGACCTTTACTTAATACCTTTTCTTTATATCTTAACTTTTCAAGTTCTGCCTTAATCATTTTGTTTTTTTCGTTGATTGCTTCTATATTAAGATCACTACTGATATAAAGTTCAATTAGTTTCTTTTCTTGTTTAGATAAATTATCAATTCATTTAACATCTTTATTAATTTTTCTTCAATTCTATCAGCATTATAATTCTTACCCTTTAACTTACAACCGACATTTCTACATTCTACAAAATAATATAACTTGCGACTACCATTTCTATTTCTTTTATTAGATAGTGTACTACTCATTATTTTGCCACATTCAGGGCATTTAATGAGCGATGAAAATAAATGAATATGAGAACCATAGTTAGAGTGTTTATTCTTTTCTAAACCCCTCATAGCACTTTCATACGACTTATCATCAATTATTTTAGGACAGTAGTCTTTAACAATTAAAATATCTTCCTTTTTTCTCGTTCTTTTACCAAAGTGAAACGTTCCATTATAGACAGGATTAGATAAAATATTATAAACTCTGTCATCTTCCCATTTACCATGTTTTAAATATCTATTTTCTTTTCTCATTATTCTAGCTATTTCTCTTGAGCTTGTACCCTTTGAACATAGTTCATATATTTCTTTTACTACCTTTGCCTCAATATCATTGATTTCTAAATAACCATTTTCACCTCTAATATAGCCATAAGGGGCTTTACCGGGATGTCTTTTTTGTAATGCCATTTCTTCCAAGCCTCGTTTAGTTCTTGCTCCAATTTCTTTTCGCTCCCTTTGACCGAAAATCAAGTTCATACCAAATATCATTTCACCATTGGCAGTTGATACATCATAAGGCTCAAGTGATAATTCTATTTTAACACTGTGCTCTTCACAATAATTTAACAGCCAATAACCATCATAACCATTTCTTGTTAAACGATCTACTTTAATAGCAACCAATTTATCAATTTTTCCGTTTTTAATATCCTCTAACATTTTTTGCATGGCTGGTCTAAACAAATCTTTACCAGAATGTCCTGCGTCATTATAAATGCTAATTACTTCGTAGTCATTCTTATGGCAATAATCTTCTAGATTTCTAATCTGACTATCTATTGAATAGCCATAATCTCTTTGCTCATCTGTTGAAACTCTAACATATATTCCTGCTCTAATATTCATTTAATCAACTCTCTTTCATATTTTAAAGTAGAAAAAGGCAAAGACAGTACATAGGTCATACATACTACTTCGCCTTTTCAAAGAACACAGTCTCGTTATTCATTAATTGTTTATTTATTATAGACTTTTTTCTTTAAATGTCAATGGTTAGTAGTTTGCTAGTAATTGTTTAATCTCTGGTAGAGAGTAAGTGTTTTTAGTGTCTGGCATATAGAATTTATTGCCTTCAATTTCATTGATAGGGTATTGCCAAATAACAAGTGTTTCATCTTTAAATGTTAATTCATAAATAATAGGTTCAATAGGCTTAATATTAGTTCTCTTAATTTGATTTACTTTACCATTACTTATCTTAAGCATAGTTGGTTTAGATTCACTAATAACTTTCAATACACTACCATCTGGTTTTAATTCCTCGATAACATCTAATTCAACCATAAAAAAGATGCCTCCTTTCTTTTTAGAAAGTTAGACATCTAGTTCTTATAAATATAAAAACTTGCGATTGGTTCGCAAGTTGCTTTTCATTGGAGCGAGTAATGAGTGTATTTACAACTCTAATAATGAATTGACAAAATATCAATTTCTATAAATATTCTATCATTAAATGAAGAATATTGGAATAGTATTTTTTTAAAAAACTCCATAAAAGGAGTATTATCTTATATATTAAATATGCTTAAATAAATATAAAATAAACACATGAAGTGTGAAGTAAAATAAAACGAGAAACTAGTTCAAACTAGTTTCTCGTTTTATAAGTTTAGCATGCATAACAACCTTTTCAGTTTTATTATAGCAAGTTGATAATGTTAATATATTATCAGTGGAACTAACAGTTGTATTAAAATTAAATACACTTCTATTAATTAGTTTGTTTAAAAATTCTTGATAATCATTCTCATTATTGAAATCTATTTGTAAATAATCGCTAGTTGTTTCTATATGATACACACTAAATACTTGCCATAAAGTATTTTCAAATTCAGTAGATAATTTTACAACATAGTTATTAGAATTAATATGCCAATTGCTTTTTACAATATTTTTAAGACTACCAAACATAGTTGTATCTAGTCTTCCATGAGCATATATAATTGTGTTTTTATTTAGTGATTGAATATTATTTCTATAATCTAAAAATACCCAACCAGCTTGATTATATGATTTATCAAATGAATGTGTTAAATAATATTTATTATCTTTTGTTTGAACGAATGGATAGTTTATGTTAGTACCATTTACTTGAATCCATCCTTTAACATCGCTATTTATAAGTTTCAATTCACTAAAATCAACATGTATCATATTCATTTTTATATAATCCCAATAAGGATTTGCTTTTGGTGGTTCTTTAGGTTGTGAAATTATTTCTGTTGATTCAGTGTCTGGCATTTCTTCAATTTCAACTATTTTCTCTATTTCTTGTACTTGTTCTTTTGTATTGCCTTTATCTATATTCCATTTAATTATATTTACAATAGATACAGTTAAACTAATAATACACATTAATAATATCGTTAAAATTAATAAATTGAGCCATTTAATTTTTCTTTTCTTTTTCATAAAATATTCCTTTCTTATTGTTCAATAACTGGGACAATAAAGTTTTCTATTGCTTTACATAATTTTGGATGCTCAATTATAAAATGAATTGTTGGATTATTATTTTTAGAAATCATTACCCAATTATTTAGATGAATTGTTATTTGAATGTTTCTAAATGCCATATTTTTATTTAATGTTAAAGAGTAGTTTTTGTTAATTGTTTCATATTTTTGAGTTTCTTTGAAATGTTCCAAATACTCATCATAAGTATATGACACTTTCTTATCATAAAATAATTCAGATAATTCTAAAGAAACAGGAAAATTATTAAATTCTTCTTTGTTAATTTTTATAATTACTTCTAGCATGGGATTATTAATCAAAATAGTTTTTACTTTTTCTTTTTTGCTTTTAACAAAACTTAATATTTTATCTGTATCTTTTTGAGGAATACTATTCCTAATTAATATTTTTAATAATAAATTTTCTGATATTGTATATATAGGAAGAGAAGAAGATATTCTTTTTCTTTTTCCATTTGTGTGTGTATCAGCATTTAAAAAATTATTTAATAAATCACTGTCATTGTCACGATATATTTTCATTAATGGTTTTGCTTTGTTAAGTAATAATTTTGCTTTTTGTTTATAGTATTCAACTTCGGTTTTATTATTAGTTAAATAGTATTTTCCTTTATTATGATATCCTTTAATACATTCTCCTGTAAGTGCAACATTATTTGATACATAATTCAAATGAGAATAAACACTATTTTGTACATTAGTAAGATAAAATGGTGAAATTTGTCCAGTCATATATATTGGAATCCAACTTTCAAGACCGACCATCATTTCGCTAAATGGTCTATCTAAATTGTGAATAACATTCAAATGTAATCCTTTTTTTAACATTATAGCGATACCGAACATCCACTTTTTTCCAAACTCTAAATCTTTAGCCATATCATCCATTTGCATATCACTACACATAAATACTGAATCACTTGCTTTAGAAAGAATGACAGTTTTCAAAAAATCTAATTCTCCTTGTTTCATTTCTTCAAGACTATAATAATTTTTAGATCTAGGTATTTTGAATGGTATAGTTGGTACTTTTAATTCATCAAACTTTATTACTCTTATATATTCGCATAAATCAAAATCATTTAATTTTGTAAGAAATATGCTTATATCGTTTTTAGCCTCAAGTTCTTTATAATCAGAACATAACCAAGAACTCAATCTTTCTTTATAATTACTACTATTAGATATTTTATCTATAGAGCAATTTAATAATGAAGAAACTATTTTTTTACTTTCATCATCACTATAATTACTAACAACATAATTACATATCGTATCAAAAATCATACTTGGATTAGATGGCTTTCTTTCACCAGATCTAATTCTTGATAAATGAGATGGATCAAATCCTAAAGTTTTTGAAAAATAAGCAACATTAATTTTTAATATAGATATTAATTGATTAAAATTATTAATCATTTTTTCAATATCATAAGATTTTAATATTGTATTAAATTCTTGTCTAATTGATTTTTCATTTAAAATAGATATTTTATTAGATTTTGCAATTTTTGCTAATCCTTTGATTAGTTTATCTAATTGTTCGCTTGGATTAATCGGTGTTCTACTTCCACTACAATATCTACTTATAGTAGCCTTTGATAGACCAGATGCATTTGATAATTCAGAAGAAGAACAATTAAGTTCACTTATATAATTATTTAATCTATCAGAAAAATTCATATCACATACCTCCATAAAAAGTAATCTATCTTTATTTTAACATGTTTTAAAGAAAAAGTATAATTTCCATAAAAGCAATGACTTTTAGGAAAACAGTATTTTTAAGATGCTTTTATTATGATAGAATATAATTAATAAACTATATGTTTGATAAAATATCTTGGATTATTAAAAAGGAGGAAAATAATGAAAAGAAAAATAATTAAAAATTTGAAAAAAATATTTCAAAAAACATGTGCAATAATAATGATATTAGGTATGATGGTTACATCGTTGGGATTGCCACCTTTTATTAATGTATTAGCTGATACTAATAACACTAAATTAGTATTAGATACCAATAATAATGCCATTAGTATTGATTCCACAGATACTAATATGTTGATTTACAAAATAGATGATACGATAGTTGGAACAGTTAAAGTAAAATTAGATGATGATTATCAAACTCCAATAATAAATGATGGTAAAGCAGAATTTATATTACCTGAATATAATAATGAAACTTATCAAGTAGTTGTAGAGGTAAGACCTGAAGAAGGATATCAAACAAGAAATAGTTATGTTTATAAAGGTAATTCTTATTTGTTTCCTGGAGATAATAATGTTGGTTTAGATATAACAGAAAATGATAGTCATATAATGGATTTTACAATTGAAGCAGCAAATACTTCAGAACCAGGACCTGGTCCAGCACAAGTTATTTATCCAATAGTAGCAAAATTCAGTACAGTAGATGGCTTTGTTAGTGCTGATGAAAGTGGAAATATATCTTTGCCTAATGAATGGACTGGTGGAGATGTATCATTTTATGCTAAAGTGTGTGAAGTAAGTGGTAACATTGCTCCAGACAATGGTGATACAGTTTGCGATCAAGATACACAAGAAAATTTAAGAATTGATACTATTATGCCTGCCAATAGAGAACAAATTAATAACACAGTAGAATCTCGTGGTGAAGGTGATGAGGCAGTGCTTGTTGTTGATGAAGACTTTTTAAATTATGGCAAGGCAACAGTACATTTAATAAAAGATGGTATAAATGGTGTTGTACACTTAATATCTGAAGATTTAGTTTTTGTAAGAGCAGATGCACCTCTTGAAATGTCATATAGTGTTGGTTCAGTTGATGTAAATAATGCAATTCTAACAAATACTAATAATGGAAGAGTATTTATATTCTTTGGGAATACAGAAACTACATTAATTGCAAGTGGACCAAAGGTAGCGAGAATTTCAGCAGTAACTGGTGCTGTTAGAACATTAAATGATGATGGTAGTGCAACAATAACTTTGCCAGATTTAAATGTAGAAACAACAACAAGAATAACTTTAACGATAGAATTAATTAATGAAAGTACAATAACAAAAACATTAGATATAGTTAGAACTGCCATAACTTTACGATTTAATAAAGCTGATGGAAATGCAACCCTTGAAGCAGGTTATGTAATGAATAAGGCATATTTATATAATAATCAAAATCATAATGATGAAATATTTGACGCATATTTACAAGTAATATTATATAAAGATGACATGGTAGCAGGTTATAAGCAAATTAAAATTGATGATGAAGAAATTGTTAATAATTTGGAAAATAATCAATCAGATGCAATGGAATTAGTTGGTGATAACAATATTAAGCTATATGGTAAACATTTTAACAATACAATAGAAGGAGTAAATCGTGCTAGTGTATTTTTAACCAATGGACCAATAGATTTTGATAGTGACACTTTACCATCAATAGAGTTTGGTATTGGAGCAGGAGTTCAAATCTCTTGGGAGGTGGAATAATGAAAAAAGCTGTTTTATTAATTACATTTCTATGTTTCTTTATTTCAACTGTTAATGTTAATGCAGAAGTTGTAGTTGAACTTAATTATCCAAAAATTACAACTGCTGAATATGAAGATGGAAAATTTAAGATTGAGGGTACTGGAACAGGTCAAATACAAGTAGTTTTATTTGATTTGAATAATAATCCTTTATACATGACAACAGTGTTAGCCACAGAAGGTGAATATTCAGTTACATTACCTGCAATAGAGGGAATAAAAGAAGGAAATTATAAAGCTAAAGTTGCTGATTATAACGGGGAAAACGTTAATACTAAAATAATAAATGTAAAATTATCATCAACTCCTATAATTAATGAAAACAATCCGCAAACTGGCGACAATATTATTAGTTCAATTATTATTAGTGGATTAAGTATATTGGGTATAATAGGATGTATGATTTATTTTAAAAAAAAGAATGATATAGTTAGAAATAATAAAAACAATTCATTATTTAATTAATTTTAAGCATTTGGTTTCCAATAATAATAGAAATGTGGATATAATTTTTTATCTTAGATTTGATTGAGTTATTATTTATATGACAAAAAAAGGATTAATAATTTTCAATCCTGAACACCTCAGAAGGTATCTTTACACAAAGTTTTTTACAGATTCTGAAGTTGAAATAAAAAGACAATTACAGCTCGTAATCGTCTTTTTCTATTGATTTAATATCTTCTTCTTCTAATATGTCCTTATCATACAAATCATCTACAACTTGCTTATATATTGGATCCTTCTTACCCCAACTAAATAACTTTTCTTGTAAGAACTTTTTTAATTTGTTAAATTTATCTTTAAAATATCTAATTGTTTGTTTTAAATTAAAATTTTCTTCTTCTAATTCTTCAATTCTACTTGATTGTTCTTCAACTTTTTTAGATAAGGTTTTATTTCTAATTGATAAAGCAGTATTATTTTCTGCATAAAATTTTATAGTTTCTTTATCGTTGTCTAGTTTTTCTTTAACATTATCAATATTAACTGATAATAAATTCATTTCTTGAAATTCTTTATTAGTTATCTTAACTTCATCAATATATTTTTCTAATTTATTTTTATCTTCTTCGTTTAATAAATAAGTGTTTTTACTTAGTTTAGATTGCTTTAAATTGCTAACTATATCATTTATTTCATTTGAAGTAATATCAAGTTCTTTTGATTTATTATCGGCTTGTTCTAATTTAACCTTGTTTTTATCTAACTGTTCTTTCATTTCTTGATAGCCATCCATATCTTTAACATTAATATCCTGATTTCTACCTTTTAACTTTTTCTTTAAAACATTATCTAATTCATATTCATTATTAAATGATTCAATACACAATGTTCTCATCTTGTCTTGTATTAATTTCAATGAATCTTTTGTAAATATTGCAGTTTTACCAACTTGTTTACTCATACCATTTTTATTGCCTTCTTTAATTGGCACTCCAACAATATGAAGATGTGGACTTGTTTCGTCATAGTGAATAATAGCACTTGTTATTTTAAATGAAGGTACAACACTTTCTAAATCTTCAACCTGTTTTTGATAAACATTAGTCATTTTTCTTTTATAGTCATCATCTTTAGTATCCCAGTATTTTTTATCTCCAAGTTCAATAATTATTTCACAAGCCAGATCGTTTTTAGCATTATTAGATATATGAGTAAAGTAATCATTTATCTTTCTATCTTCTCTTGTTTGTTTTTCGTTATATTCAATTTGTGCTTTTTCAAATGCTTTTTTATATAATTCTTTCACATCATCAACAATACTAGAACTACCTTTAATGATAATTATATCTTCCTGATCGTTGTCATATTTTCGGTAGTTGTGTTTATCTACTCTTGATAGCATTTGAGCATTTTGAATAGCATTATTTGACAGAGAAGTAGTGCCGCTTTTATTTTTATCTGCCATTTTTCGTACACTATTCTTCCTATTTTTATCACTACCTAAATGAAATGAATATGCTAACGCTTCTATAAAAATCACACACCTTTCTTAATAGGCGATTTTGTTTCTGACAAAATCTATAACCCCCTATGTATTTTGACACTACGCATCAAAATACGGGGGATAAGGTTTAACACCTTATAATCCGTTCCCTTTATTTCGTAATGAGTAATTGCTCCCGCAATTCTCAAAACTTCATAAAGTATTGATGAAAATGTTTTCAACATTTTCTTCCTTAGTCCGATTGTCTTACTATTTAATAATTATCGTATCTTTTCTTATAATCGGACATAATAACTTTTTTTAGAAAAAAGTTATCAAAAAATTTCCTCGGTCGGTAACATCAAAACAAAGGATTGTTTTGATTTATCTTCATTATGTTCAATTAATATTAGTCAAGAATTTCACGAGCGACTTTAAGTCGTTCTTGACTAATATTTAATTGTTTGTTTTTACTTCATCTGGTATCGTTGTAAATAAATCTTCTTCATTTTCTATCCTGACTTTATTATCATTTTTAACACTTATTACTCCCATATCTATTTTTTCTTTTCCCTCATAAGGTTTATCTTCTAGTGGGAATATTCGTACTATTGAGGTATCTTCATATAGTTTACAATCCAACATTTGAGTTTTTAAATTAAATGTTCCTTTATAATAATAAACTTCATAACACTGCCTTAATCTTGTAATATGCTGTTCTATTTTTCCCATTGGCATATATTCACTATATCTAACATAATTACATACTGCTCCAGTATAAGCAGGTATTTTTGTATCAATAACTCCCTCATCAAATAGTTCTTTCCAATTCTTATAGAATGTACTTCTAAAATTCACTTTATCTATTTCATAAGAGTTATTATTTAATTTAAGTTCTACATTATCAACATAATTCATAATAATACTTGCTTTCTTATTCCTATCTAGCTTATTCCAAGTGGTTACAAAATCATTATATAGAGTAGGTAATTTAATTCTATTGATAAAGTCCATATCCCTTTTAACTAAAATATCTTCTTTGGTAAATTTCAGTTCACTTACTTGCTCGTTTTCCAATAATTGTCTTTTTAATTCATTAATATTATCTTCAATTATTTTTATTTCCTTATCATAATCATTTAAAGTAAATGAGCCATTAATATATGCTTCTTTTACTCGTTTTTTCTTACTTTCTTGATTATTAAGTTCTCTTTGTAATTCCTCTTTAGGATTAGACACTTTATTTTTTAACACAGGTAGGAAGAATTCATTTACTACTGAATCGTATTCTAAAATATCATTAAGCAAATATTTTAAAGATTCTTCAACAATATCTTCTTTAATAGTTGTTTTGCAATCGTGACAGTAATAGTAAAAATAGTTATTTCCATTTTTCTTTTTAGTGGCTTTTCCACCAAGTATTCTCCCACATTTAGGACATATAAGTTTTTGTAAGAATAAGTAAGTTAGTGTTCTTTTATAACTTCTTGAATTAACTTTCTTTTGAACTTGGCAATTATCCCATAATTCTTTACTAACTATTGGCTCAATTATATTTTCATAATAAGTTGGGTTTTTACCTCTTTTTCCGTGAACATAATCACCTTTATAAATTTCATTTTCTATCATAGCTTTAATGGTATTATCCCTCCAATTCGTTCTCCCTAATATCTCCTTTTCATTAAAGATATTTTTTATCTTTTGATATGAATTTCCTAGAGAATATAATTCATACATTTTTATAATTACATCTTTTGTTAGCGGATCAGGTACTAACTTCTTATTTTCTCTTTTAAATCCTAGTGGAGTTTGACTTGGAACATTGCCATTTTTGATAGCTCCTGATAATCCTATTTTAGTTCTTTCACTTGTTCTTTCAATTTCATTTTGACTTACACTCATTAAAAGTCTTGAAATCATTTTGCCATTGGCATTGGTAGTATTAACTTCATCATTAGCACAATCGATATAAGCATTATTTTCTTCTAAAAATTTCATTATATTTTCCCAATCATACACACTACGAGTTAGTCTATCTAGTTTTAAAGTTACTATTGTATTTATTTTTTTACTTTTAATATCATCAAGTAATCTATTAAAAGCAGGTCTATCTTTAGTGTTTTTAGCACTTATTCCAGCATCTTCATAAATATCATGTATTTCATAACCTTTATACTTACACATAGCTTCTAATCGTTCTTTTTGTTCTGACAAAGAAAATCCTTCTCTTGCCTGATCTTCTGTACTAACACGAATATAAATTCCTACAATCTTTTTTTCTTCCATCTTATCCCTCCTTTTAAACAAAAAGAGGAGTACAAAAGCATTAACAACTAATACTCTTGACTCCTCTTAAATAATGAATCTATTATATATCCTCTTTTAAACATAGCAATTCCCCCTTTTAAGACGATACTGCTTGTCTTTGTTGGTTATATATATTATCACTATTCATTGATTTGTCAATACCCATTTGTGGGTATAGTATTAGTATTAAACACTCTTTAAATATTGTTCTAATTCATTAATTGGTATTTTATTATTTAAGTTCTCTTTATATATCTCATTAGTATAATTGAAGAATAAGAATAAAATGTCTTTAATAATAACTCTATGTGGCTCAATATAAGTTAAATTAGTCTTATCAATAGTTCTGATACTACCATTAATAAACTTAGGTGTAGTATTACAAAAACCACATATAAAGTCTATCTTTCTTTTTAATTCTTCTTCAATAGCAAGTTCTTTTTTAATAACATTAACCATTTTTATCAATCCTTTCCTCATAATTCCTTTGCTTAAACACAAAAAAATCAATCCTTTCGAATTGATATTTATCATTAAGTTCAAACATATAGTTCGAACAGATTCACTAATGGAGCAAATGACGGGAATCGGACCCGCGTCTCCACCTTGGCAAGGTGGCATTCTACCATTGAACCACATCTGCATAAATAATTTTTAAAATAACCAAATTTATAATAGCATTTTTTTCTACTATTTGTCAAACAATAAAGTATGATTTATAAAAAAGATGATTTCTCATCTTTTAAGGTATTTGAATGATTTGGCCTATACTTAATAAGTCTATTGTTAAATTATTAGCTATTCTAAGATCATTCACTGTAGTACCAAATTTATTAGCTATACTCCACAATGAATCCCCACTTCTAACAACATAGGTTTGACCTGGTGGTTCAGCAGAACCTACTGCAGGAACAGTCAGTTCCTGACCTATACTCAAAAGACTGCTACTTAAATTATTCATTCTGATTAATTCCTCTGGTGTAGTTCCATATCTACCTGCAATAGAATATAAACTATCACCTCTTTTTACAATATATTTTGTTGTATCACCAGGAATTGCAATCGGGACCCCAGGTATTAATAAGGTTTGACCTATACTCAAATTGTTTGAAGTAAGGTTGTTAAGACCTCTTATCTCATCAATTGTAACATCAAATCTATTAGCAATGGAGTATAAATTATCTCCACTAACTACAGTATACGTAGTTGTAGCACTTGGTAGGGTTGGTTGCGTTATAGGTATAATTAGTACTTGACCCACCTCTAACGTATCACTTTGTAAATTATTCAAATTTCTTATTTCCCCAACAGTGACACCAAACCTGTTAGCAATACTCCATAGCGAATCTCCGCTAATTACCATGTAAGTATTATCACTAGGAACAGGTGTTGGTATTGGCTCAGTAGGTGACGGAATATTTAGAACTTGACCTATACTCAAGGATGGACTAGTCAAGTTATTCAATTTCATAAGCTCATCAACAGTTGTATTATAGGCTGTAGCAATACTATATAGTGAGTCACCCCTTTGTACAACATAAGTTGTCTTTGCCTGTTCTGGCGGAACATATCCAGGTATTTTAAGTGACTGACCAACAGCAATTGTATTTGTAGTCATATTGTTTAGTTCTTTTAATTCAGCAACACCAACATTAAATTTCTTGGCAATACCCCATAATGTATCACCTCTTTCAACAACATAATAACCCTCTTCTATTCCTTTATCATAAGGCATCCCTTTATATAGCGCAACTGCCCTAACAACCGCCTCAGCATAATCTTGCCAATTATTTCTAATTTGTTCTGCGTCATTAGCATTATCTACAAAACCATATTCAATAATAACAGGCTCTGTTTGACCTGTATTACGATGAATAAAATAATAATCTTTAGATGTATCCGATGGTAATCGACGTTGATACCATTTTCTTATATTTTGCCCTTCTTTAGCTATTTCTTCTAAAATTATTCTTGATAATGTATCCGTATTTCTAAGTGCATATATTGCCTCCGCCCCATCACCGCCACCTGCATTTAAGTGGTTAGATATAACTACTACCTCAGGACTATCACCATATGCATTTAATATACGCGATACCCTTTCCTCTGGAGTTAATGTCTCATCACTATCCCTAGTAAGTGTAACAGGAACTCCAAGTTCATTAAAACGATTAACCATATATCTAGAAATATCTAAAGTATAATTTTTTTCTATAATACCATTTCCACTTGTACCAGGATCGTTTCCACCATGACCAGCATCTACCACTATCATAAGTATCCCTCCTCACAATATAGTATTCTTTTTATTGCATTTTGATATAAAAAAAGTAGTGTTATTCATCACTACTCTTTAAAATGACTTCTACATTTTCTGTTTTGCCATCACGATAATATATGATTTTTATTTTATCTCCAGCACTATATTTATACAATTCATAACGTAACTCAGCTTTATCTTCAACTTTAACGTCTCCCACCTGTAAAATAACGTCTCCTTTTCTAAGTCCGGCTTCTGACGCCGAAGTGTCAGCTAAAACACTTTGAATAACTGCTCCTGTCTTAACTTGCTCATCGATATATATATTACTATAAAACAAAGCATAAACCTCATCCAAATCAAGAAGTTGTACACCTAAAACAGGTCTCTTAATTTTTTCACCTTTTTCAAGTAGATCCATATGTTTTAAGGCGTCCTCAATAGGAATCGCAAAACCAATTCCTTCTATTTGTTCCTGAACTAATTTTAATGATGTAACACCTATTACTTCACCAGCAAGATTAATAAGTGGACCTCCACTATTCCCCGGATTAATTGCAGCATCTGTTTGAATAACGCGCATTAAAATGTCGTTAGATCCAATATCGCTTAAACTAAAACTAACCATTCTATCTTTAGCAGAAACACATCCTCTAGTAGTTGTACCACTGTATTCACTACCCATAGGAGCACCTATTGCAAAAACAGTACTTCCAACCTTAGTATTTTTTGTATTGCCTATTTCAGCAACTTTAATAACTTTATCTGCTGGTATGCTTAAAACTGCGATATCTCCAATATCATCACTACCAAGAACAGTTGCAGAGACTCTTTCCCCACTAGTCAATATGATTTCAACTTTATCTGCTCCAGTAACAACATGATTATTAGTTATAATATATCCCTTTTTATCATCCTTTTTATAAACAAAACCTGTTCCGCTAGATGATGACTGTTCATTATTAAATGTTTCTACAACTACAACTGCATCATAAATCTTATCGATAGCTTCAAATGTTGCGGTTTCCTCAATCTTATGCTCAGTAATTACTTTTTGCACCTCTTGTGTTGGTAGAGGTAATTCTCTAATAATTAAATAATTAGTTGCTCCACCTAAAAAGAAAGTTAAAATTATAACTATACTAATAATTATCCTTTTTCTCATAAAATATCCTCCTTACAAATCTACAATTTCACGCCAATTATTAGGAAATCCTATCCTGTTTAAGATTTTCTCAACAGGGATAACTGATACCTTACCATCTAATCTAGCTATCTCATAATCTACTTCATATACTAAGTGTCTAAATTCCTCTTCTCTTAACATTGATTTAAAAATAAGGATATAAGCAAACAAATCGTTTTTTCCATAAATATATTCATCATTTTCCATTGGTATTTTAAGTTTTAAATGATATTCATTATCAAGGATTGATCTTTGGGTGCGATGATCAAATAGAATATCTTCATGTGCACATAAATTTCTACAATTA
>Ga0265294_10005527_pt1 | contig 15416 bp, 11 predicted proteins | sample MunlanPumphouse3_FD_192504 | JGI IMG/M metagenome (GOLD analysis project Ga0265294, IMG submission 192504) | Groundwater microbial communities from a municipal landfill in Southern Ontario, Canada - Pumphouse #3 | ecosystem: Environmental > Aquatic > Deep subsurface > Groundwater | place... | reverse complement strand
GTATTAAATACCATATCTTTTCCTCCATTTTCCTTGTAGTTTTTTATCTACACTCTTATTATAAAATTTATTAACAAATATTGCAAGGAATATTTATTAAAGACTTTTAATACCTAGTAATACTTAAAATAATAATATTTAATAATTATTTAGTTATCAGTTCTTTAAAAATACACCATATTCATAAAAAAAATGAGTTAATCATTTTTTTTAACATCACTTTTTTTCTTTTTAAAACTATCTTTTATTTTCTTTTCTATTTCATTGGCAATTTTAGGATTATCTTTTAAATATAATTTAATATTTTCACGGCCTTGACCAATTTTTTCGCCATTATAACTAAACCATGAACCACTTTTTTCAATTATATTTAAATCACTACCTAAATCAACTATTTCGCCTACTTTACTTATTCCTTCCCCATAGACAATATCTAAAGTGGCCGTTTTAAATGGTGGAGCCACTTTATTTTTAACTACTTTGATATTTGTTTTATTACCAGATATATTGTCACCTAATTTAATTTGTTCTCCTCTTCTAACATCAAGCCTTATCGAAGAATAAAATTTTAATGCTCTTCCACCTGGAGTCGTTTCCGGATTACCAAATATAATACCTAATTTTTCTCTCAATTGATTTATAAATATTGCAGTTGTTTTGGTTTTATTTATCGTACCAGATAATTTTCTTAAAGCTTGACTCATTAGCCTTGCTTGAAGCCCCATATGAGAGTCACCCATTTCGCCATCTATTTCAGCTTTTGGAACTAATGCAGCAACAGAATCTATAACAACAATATTAACCACTTCACTACGTACTAAAGCTTCACATATTTCTAATGCTTGTTCGCCTGTATCAGGTTGACTTAATAATAATTCATTAATATTAACTCCCAATTTTTTTGCATATACTGGATCCAAAGCATGTTCAGCATCTATAAAAGCCGCTCTTCCACCAGCTTTTTGGACTTCTGCTATAGCATGAAGTGCTACTGTTGTTTTTCCGCTAGATTCAGGGCCAAATATTTCGATTATTCTTCCTTTCGGATAACCTCCAACTCCTAAAGCTAAATCAAGTGATAATGATCCTGATGATGTTACATCTATTTCTATATTATCGTTTGCGCCAAGCCTCATTATAGCCCCTTTACCAAATTGTTTTTCGATATTTGCTAATACTTGTTCTAAAGCTTTATCTTTTTCTTTTTCATTTAAACTATTCTTCAAGTTTTATTTCACCAATCTTTCTTTCTATAAATATTTTAATATATTAAAAATGCTTTGTCAATACTTTTTTTCGAACATTCGTTCTACAAATTTTTAAAATTTGTAAAAAAAATAAAACAGCTATTAAAGCTGTTTATCTTTCAACTAAAAATTCTTTATTAACTATAAAATATTGAACTCCTGAGTAAACAGAAAGGATAGTTGCAATAAATACTAAATAATTACCTAATGATATATTCCATAATTCAAAAGGTAAATTATAGAAGAAGATCAAAGTTAATCCAACCATCATAAACATCGTTTTTATCTTTCCTGCCATTGAAGCTGCGACTGCTTTTCCTGAAGACCCAGCTACCATTTTAATTGAATCAACAGCAATATCTCTAATTATTATTGTAATTGGAATAATTATTGGTAAAAAACCATCATAAGCAAGAGCTATTAATACTCCATTAACTAATACTTTATCTGCTATTGCATCCATAACTTTTCCAAAATCAGTAACAATACCTCGATCACGAGCAATCTTACCATCTAAAAAGTCAGTAAAACTTGCAATCATAAATAAGACGCCAGCTATAATATATTTTATATTAATAGTAATACTTCCTGCTATTAAATAAGTTGGCCACCTATAATTAATTTGATGAAAAGGAAAAACTAAAATTAATAATATTATGACCGCCAAAATAATTCTACCTATTGTAATTTTATTTGGTAAATTCATAAATCCTCCTACTTATAATAAGTTAATATATTTGTTGTTACATTTCCGACTGTGATTTGTTTAACACTCCAAAATATTGCCATAATAACTAAAATTAAAATAATAATTATCGTAATAATAAATTGTTTATCACTACTCTTAGGTGCCCCTTTAGTATAAGGAGAAGCTATTCTTTCATCTTTTTCTTCAGCTTCAGCCTTTTCCTTTGCGGCTTTTTTTATAGCATCCATCGGTATTTTAGATGTCTTTTCAAACATATATTCATTGAATTCATCAATAACTTCAACTGAATTTAATCCTAAATATTTAGAATAATTTTCAATATATTCTTTGAGCACAAAAATATCTTTAAAAGATCCAATATTTCCTTCTTCTAGTTGTTCTAAAACTAACAAAGGAATTTCTAGATCTTTACTTACTTCTTCTAGAGATACACCAGAACTTTCTCTAGTTGTACTAAAAATTTCACCAATTTCTATCAAGTGGTTATTCACTTCCTTTTTTTAAGAAAAAAATAATATCTTATAAGCCATATTCTGTACTTACTTTCGTAAGTGACAAACATTTATCTACCTTATCGGTTCTTTATCAGTTTCATTTCACTTTAAAAGATTCCCCTACCATAATTTGGGTTTCTCGCTTGTGGGGTTTACCACGTTCCACTATATCCGTTTCCAGATATACTCGTCTCTTTGGCACTTTTATATCTACTTTAACCAGTTAAGGTTATTTCGAAGCCGTTAGTTATTAACTACCTAAGGTTATTTTTTCCCTTAGCACAAACACTAAAATCATCTCAGACTTTGCGAGTATGGACTTTCCTCTACTAATAATTAGCAGCGTTTGTCAAGATATTATTCTCTACCATAAACAATTTTTTCTAAATTACTTATTCTTTTTAAAAGATCTACATTTCCAATTTTAGCTTTATCATCTTCATTAGCTAAAATATTTTCCTTTAAATTGCGATATTCTGCTTGAAGTTTTTTATTGTCATTTATTAAATGAATGTTGTCATTTTCTAATTTTTTAATTACTCTAATGAATTCAGTATAATCTCTTATAATCATATCTAAAAACTTATCAACTTCTTGCATTCTATAACCTCTAGCATCTATTTTAAAGTCTTTTTCCAATATTTCTTGAGGTGTTAAAAATAATTTATCATTCATCATATATAACCAACCTTCTTACTACTATATTGTATTATTAATAACAACATTTGTCAAGATTGGAGTTTATTTGTCTATTAGTGAATAAAAATATGATTCACTATATATTAACTTAGCATTAGCTATTTTACTTATTAATTCTTCATATATATTAGTTATATTAAACACCTCTTTATTTTATAATAAAGAGGATTTTTAAAAATTAATAGTTATTCGTCATAATAAGCCAAAATATTTTAATATGGTATCAGCAATAGTATTACCAATAAGTTCTTTATTTTGCATTATCCATGCTGCATCTTTTTCATTGTCATGATGGGCTATTTCAAGTAATATCCCAAAAGGTACAGCAAGTTCATTTACTTCACCCATTGCTCCATTAGCGTATTTTACTCCTCGATTAAATCCTTCTTCTTCAGAATAATATATATTTATTAAAGAATCTTGAATTAAATTTGCTAAGCTGTAAGTTTTACTAGATTGTTCATGAATCCAAGTTTCAATACCAAATATATCATGATTAGGACTAGCATTTGAGTGAATTGCTAAATGTAAATCAACTCCATAATAGCGTGAATCTGCTGTCCATAAATTTATATTACCATAAGGACTATTTCGATATACTTTGACATTATAATTTTTTAATCTTTTCTCAATATAATTAGTTAAGTCATTCATTTCAAATTGTTCATTAGAATACCCAACACTATTTACCCCAAAATTCATATCTTGATTAGATGGACTTAAATATACTGAATATGAATCTTTACTTCCAATATTAATCTCAAATTCATTAACAATGCTATTATTCATTTTAGGTTCCATGATAACAGTTTTTAAAGTGATATTTTTTTTAACAATTAAAGGCTTATTATATTTTATTCCATTTACAACCGGATCACTACCATCTATAGTATAGAAAATAGTTCCCTCTTGATTAGGATTATTTAAATATATATAACTACCTGATTTAACATATTTATGATAAGTATTAATATAAACTGGTTTTAAGGTTTCTTTTTCATTCATTTGAAATTCTACATTTGCAGATTTAGTATATTCTTCATAATCCTTATATAAAGCTTTAATGATAATATTATATTTTTCTGCTTTTTTAAAAAGTTCCGACGATATTACACATCTATTCTTTTTAACAGTTGTTTCTTTTATTTTTTGATCTCCATTATAAATTTCAACAATATAATTAGTAGCATTATCTCCACCATTATAAGTAAAAATAACATCATTATAATCGAGGATATTGCCATTAGCTGGACTAGTAATGATAATATCAGATACAGGACTCATTTTATTATATAAAGAAATCTTACTAATTGATGTTAAACCATCCAATATTTGCACATCTAATTTTTGCAATATATCTTGATAAAATTTTTTATCTATTATATATTCGTTAGATATTAATTTTTCTTCTTTTAATTTATATTTATTATCGTAAATAACAATTTTATAATTTTTTTTACTTAAATCACCATCAATTAATAATTTGTAGTCTTCAGCATTATTTAATATAAGATCATTAATACTACTAAAAGTTGGTTCTGTATATTTAAATTTATAAGGATTCTTAACTGCTATACTATCTCCTAATTTATCATACGCATAAACAACTAATTTATATTTTAAATTATATTCAAGCATATTTAAGTCAACCTGGTTCTTGGTTTCATAAACAGTTTTAGAATATATAGGGATATTGTCATTATTATAAACTACAATATCATAATATTCAGCGGCTTTAACTTTTTCAAATTTAATATTGAAATTAGTAGATGTATTATCAACATCGATAATATTAAAGCTACTTAATATTTTATCGCCATTTAATATTATTGCTGAAACTAGAAAAGTTACACAAATAAAAGTTAATAATATTGATATTAAAGCAATAATAATCTTTTTCATATACCCTACTTTCTATAACATTATATAATAATTTAAAAAATAAAAAAAGGCATTAGCCTTTAAATTTTATTAAATATATCTTTTTTTCTAATTAAGATATAAGCTAAAGATGCAATACCAATAATAGCAATAGCTTCAATAGGCATTTTCACTTCTGAAGTCTTAACATTTTCAACTGTAGTGGTAGTATCGCTTATGATACAATCAATATATTGTTTATCGACTTTAACAATAGGTCGAACTAAAAACTCAGGATTATTGGTAATTGAAGATATATCTTTAGATTCTAAAGTTGCTACTGGAGTTAATGAATCTCCATTATAACTTTCATTAAATATTACGGCAAATACTGAAGGATTAGCAGCACTTGAATCAGCAATTTGGGTCCAGTAATTATACATTGTTGGATCAGTAACTTGATCAGTCTTAGTAGGAGATAAAAAAGATCTATCCCCCATTATTTCATATTTACCACTAGTACCTAGATTAATACCTAAAACGGTTAAATCTTCAGCATTTAATAAACGAGGAACCCCTTCAATACGCCATCCTTGAGTACCATTAATTAAGACATTATATATTGGTAAAGCATCTTCTAATACGGTTGTAACTTGATCATATTCTCCAGGACGAACTTGATCATAGACAGTTATACTATTTCGATAATCATCAGTATTTTCTACATTTGTATGCAACATCATCCAAACATATTGTTCGCCAGCAGCACTAGGTCTAATAACATGGAACTCTTTCTTTTCTTGATCATTAACTATAAAAACCTCAAGTCGATCACCAATTTTAAAAGTATCTGTATATTCTGCAGCATTAACAGAAACAGGTATAAATAACAAAGTAGCAATTAAAACAAAAACTTTTTTCACAAATAACACTCCTTATTTTATTTTGTATCATTATAGTATAAATATAACATAAAGAAAAAAAGTAATCAAGAAATATATATATATTCTTTACAAGGCTAATTAAATTACTTTATCTAAAATATTTGACACATCATTTAAAGCACTGTATATTTATACTAGGAGATTTAAGATGAAAAAGGAATCATATTTAAAAGACGGATTATTAATAATAGTTTTATTAATAACTTTAATTTTTAAAAATAAATCTATACTCATTGCCCCTGTTTTGGAAGTTTCTATTTCAATATTTTTATATTCGTTTACATTCTTAATATTAGGGTACATATTAACTAAATATAATTATCAAGAAGCTAAAAAAGCAATAAAGATTAGTATCATTTTTATATTATTATTTTTATTAATAGTTTCAATATTAAATAATATTCCAGGAAATGCTGAATCTGAAATAAATCAAGCTTTATTAAATATATTTACCCCCTATAATATTTCTATATTAGGTCAAAATATTTATATCTTTGATTTATCGATATTATTAATCTTATTAATTTACTATATTACTCATAATATTTTTATATCTATAGATGATACTCTTAATACAATTACCAATAAATATTTAAGTTTTGGGATATCAATATTTATAGCTTTTATAATCGATACTATGTTTATGGTTCCTACCCTTTATATAAAAGATATTTATTATACTAACTTAGTTGCTTTCGATATTATTAAATATTTAACAGCTAATTTTATGGTATTAATAATTATGTCTCTATTATCACTATTAATTTATACTTTGATATTTCAAAAAAAGAAGAATTAAATTTTAATCCTTCTTTTTTAATCTTTATTTTAACTTTTTTTGTTTTTAATTCTGTTTCTTATCAGGTTTTGGTAAAGCTTCTTTACGAGATAAATTTAATCTTCCTCTATTATCATAACCTAAAGATTTAACTATAATTTCATCACCAACTTTAACTATATCAGAAGGTTTATTAACTCTTTCATGAGCTAAATGACTTACATGTATTAAGCCTTCAGTTCCTTCCCATAGTTTAACAAAACAGCCAAAATCTTCAACTTTAACAACTGTTCCAGTATATAATTCTCCTGTTACTACTTCTTTAATAATATTTTCGATCATTTCAACAGTTTTATTTATCACTTCATAATCAGTATGATATATAATTACTCTACCATCATCTTCTAAATCTACTTTTACAGCATCTTTATGACTAACACTATTAACATTACTAGCTTCTAAAATAATTTTCGTAATCATTTCTCCACCACGACCAATAACATCTTTAATCTTATCAGGATTAATATTAATAATTTTAATTTTAGGAGCATACGCACTTAATTCTTTTCTTGGTTCAGTAATAATATCTGCCATTACTTTTAATATTTTTAAGCGAGCTTTTTTCGCTTCTTGAAGTGCTTCTTTTAAAATTGATTTAGTAACACCTTTTATTTTAATATCCATTTGTAATGCAGTAATTCCATTTTTAGTACCTGCAACTTTAAAGTCCATATCTCCCATATGGTCTTCAAGTCCAGCAATATCTGTTAAAATAGTGTATTTTTTACCTTTAGTAATAAGACCCATAGCAATACCTGCAACTGGGGCTTTAATTGGAACACCTGCTGCCATTAAACTTAAACATCCAGCACAAATACTAGCTTGAGAAGATGAACCATTACTTTCTAATATTTCACTAACCACTCTAATAGTATAAGGGAATTCTTCTTCAGAAGGAATAACTTGTAATAAAGCTTTTTCTCCTAATGCCCCATGACCTATTTCTCTTCTTCCTGGTGAACCATATCTTCCGGTTTCACCTACTGAAAATTGGGGAAAATTATAATGAAGCATAAATCTTTTTGTATCTTCAATACCAAGTCCATCTAATATTTGATGTTCTCCAATTGCTCCTAGAGTTGTTGTTGATAATGATTGGGTTTGACCTCTTGTAAATAATGCTGACCCATGTGTTCTAGGTAATAAATCAATCCCCGCAGATAAATCTCTTATTTCATCTAATTTTCTACCATCAGGACGAATTTTCTTATTAATAATTAAATCTCTTACCACAGAAGCTTCAATATTATCCATGATTTTTTTAACATATTTTTCTGATATTTCATCTTCATATTTTTCAGTAAAATAATTAATAGCATCAAGTTTTACTTCTTCTATTTTTTCATAACTATCTAGTTTATTCTTAATTTGAACAGCTGAAAGCATATTTTTTTCAGCATAATCATATATTTCTTTTTCTAAAGTTTTATTTGTATCTGGAATTATAATTTCAACTTTTTCTTTTCCTACTACTTCAATAATTTCTTCTTGGAACAAACATAATTCTTTTATATATTTATGTCCAAACATTAAAGCTTCTAACATATCTTCTTCGCTTATTTCTTTACTTCCAGCTTCAATCATACAAATATCATTTTTAGTTCCAGCAACAGTAACTGTAAGTTCACTATCTTCTAATTCTTCACTAGTTGGATTAATAAGATATTTTTTACCAATTTTACCTACTACAACTCCCGCAATAGGTCCATCAAAAGGAATCTTTGATATTCCTAAAGCTAAAGATGAAGCAAACAAAGCGGTCATTTCCGGAGTATTATTCGGATCAACTGAAAGAATAGTATTTATAACTTGGACTTCATTCCTAAAGTTTTCATCAAACATTGGCCGAATAGGTCGATCTATTAAACGAGCAGCAAGTGTTGCATTATCACTAGCTCTACCTTCTCTTTTTATAAATCCTCCCGGTATTTTCCCTACTGAATATAATTTTTCATTATAAACAATAGTTAATGGAAAAAAATCACTATTACTAATATTATCATTCATAACAGTAGCAGATAATACTACCGTATCACCATATCTAACTAACGCTGCTCCATCTGCTTGCTTAGCTAGTTCTCCTACTTCTACTATTATATTTCTTCCTAAAAAATTAAAACTAAATTCTTTCTTATTCAAATTTACCACTTCTTTCTATAAATAAAAAGACGCTAAAAAAATTAGTGCCTATTTTCTTAAATTTAATTTCTTTATTAGTTCTCTATAACTTACAACATCGTTTTTCTTTAAATAATCTAATAAACTTCTTCTTTTTCCTACTTTGATTAATAATCCTCTTTTACTATGATAATCATGTTTGTGTATTTTTAAATGTTCCGTTAATTCATTAATCTCGTCGGTAAGTATAGCAACTTGTACTTCAGTACTTCCAGTATTAGTAGCGTTTTTACCATATTTTTTTACTAACTCTGCTTTTCTTTCTTTAGTTACAGCCATAAAAAATCCTCCTTTTATTAATATCCGTTATATCTGAGTAAAAATTCGGAAGAATAATTTAAACCAAGATAAAACATCTAATACATTATATTATAAAAACTAAGATAAATCAACAAGAAAGTTATATGAATTAATTTTTGTAAATTGAAACTTTAAGTGTCCGCATCTTGATACGAATATTAATTATTATTTTATATTTCTAATAATAACATGTTTGAACTTTTATAATCAAACATTCCTTTTAAATAATTATTTAACCATTAGCAATAAGTAATCTTAATTGAGAAAGATCAATGCTTGTTACCGATCCATTTTTATTTATATCTAATGCTTTAAGATAAGCATTTTCTTTTATATACCCATTTACTCCCGCTAAATGAAATCTCATTTGGGATAAATCAATAGATCTTATTAATCCATCTCCATTTACATCTCCTATTACAACAATATCATAAGTTTCCACACTATTAAGATTATATAAAATATCTAATTTCATACCAGTACCAATATATCCGTTTGTCACTTCATTACTATCTTTATCAGTTACTTTAATAGTAACCCCCGCAAGCTGAAAATTATTTATAAATGTTTCTAAATTTGTTCCTTTTGCAACATTAGTAAGATAGTTATCTACAATACTATAATCGGTAGTATATTCATAATCAATAGCATTAACATTTATTGTTTTAATTATATTAGTTCCATCAGTTGAAGAAACAGTAATTATTGCTTCACCTGTATCAACAGCATGAATAACTCCATTACTATCAACTGTTGCTATATTAGTATTACTACTACTCCAATTTAAGGCTTTATTTGAAGCATTTGCTGGTAAAATTGTGAAATCAACATAGTATATATTACCTTTTATTATATTAATTGGATTTTCAGAAATAGATATATCAGAAATATCAATGAACTCATCTAAAGTAAAGGTTGTATTCTTTGTAATATAATCATAAGTCACTTCAATATTATAATTTCCAGCATTAAGTGGTCCAGTAAATTCTAATATAATATTTGAAGCGTTATTTTCGATTAAAGTTTTAGTAATTGTAAATTGATTAGTAATATCAATATTTTCTCTATCAGTAATCTTTACATTAAATAAATTACTATCAGTTATATCAGTACTATTAATTGGTAAAGTAATTTTACCACCATTCTTACCGTAAATAATATTAGGTTCTTTAATAATATCACTTAAAGTAAAATCATATGCAATTGATTGAGTAAATGCCTTAATAGAACCAACAGATTTTTCAGTTCCATCATATAAATCATACCAGTCGGTTTTATTAAGAGAAGTGAAACTTTGATTAGCTTCATAGCCATCATAATTATAAGCTTCTAAACTTGCAAAAGATGACTGAAGAGGTATAGGATATTGATTGCCGTTTACTTGATAACTTACCATGACTGAAAAATCAGAGTTTTCTAATAAAATTGGTTCTTCTAATTTAATAGTATGATAACCAGCATAACCAAGGTTACCACTTTTAATTAATTTCATATTCGTTGATGTTAAACTAGAATCAATATTATTAATATACAATTCATAATTTGTTACACCTAGAGTACCAATAGTAATTTCTGATAATAATTCTAATCCATCCGTTTTCTTAGTATATTTATTGGCTACATAAATTGGATTATCAGTTCCATAACCAAAGCCACCATTCCATCCTAAAGGATCATAATAATAAGAATTATCATAATCTTTAGTAATCGAAACTTCAGTTATACCATATACTTGTTTATATATGCGATAATCATCATAAGAAATATAATAATAGCCAGCATTTCCCCAACCAGTTCCCCAAGAATTTTTAATAATCCAAGCACCATTATTTGGAGGTTGATAATTAGTTTTAAAATTAGTTGAAGGATAATTATCATCCCAACCCACAATTGTAACACCATGATTTAATGATGTAATTTCCCCTAAATAATAATATGCTCCAGTTAAAGCATTATAATAATTATCATCATGATAATAACCGACTCCTAATGCTCCATAATTGATAAGATGTTGCTTCATATTGTTAATCATTGCAGTATCTTTGCTTGTGTATGAAGGAAAAAATTTAATATTTTCGACATAAGCAGTAGTATTTTTATTTTGAATTTCACTAATATCAATTAAATCCATATTATTTATAAATGGCATATCAGTTTCATTAATTGGACCTCTTCTACTACTTAATAATGCTGAGGTTTTAAAATAATTAGCTCCTATTTCAGCATTTTCGTTAAATCCTAAAGGATTTATATCATTATTTAAAAAATATCTTACGGTAGCATAGCGATTATATCTTTCCGAAAAATCATATTCCGTTTGATATTCTTTTAAAATTGTTGATTCAACCATAGCATTAACTTGAAACCAAGAACACCAATTAGTATTCATTTGATTCTTAACCGATGTTACATTATTAACTCCATCATCATTTCTTAAATCAAATGTTGAATCTATAATAGATGCGGAAACATCATCAATATTTAATTTAAATCGTGAAGTTATCGAAGGATTATTTTTTATAACATAAGGTACAGGACTTATACCTTCTTTTTTTTCTTTAGCGGATAAATCTAACCATTCTTCAAACTCAGGATTAATATCACCTAAAACAGGTTCTATTGCATCTTTTGTACTATAACTTTTTATATTAGTTTTATTCACAAAGGAATTATTAGTTATTTTTTCATTTGAAAAAGAAAGAGATAATATTAAAATTAAAATCCCTGAAAAAACTATATTCTTACTATTTAATCTTGCCCTTTTCATACTGATTCCTTAATATTTTTTTTCTTAAAATAGATAAATAATCCCACTGTTATTATAATTAAAGTAGCGATAACAATATATACAATAATGGATCCATTTTGAGAATCATTTACTTTAATATCTTGAATAATATTATCAGTTAAAAAGTATTCTGAACAATGATCAATATCAAATGTAATAGTACCATTAACTACTTTAATATTTTCTTTAATCAATTTAATAGTTTTATTATTTTTATCATAATAATATAAATTAATTATCTTACCTTCTTGATAAATGTTAGCTAAATTAATCGTAATAGTACTTTTACCTGGTAAAGAACCTTCATGCTTAAAAGTTAAATTGGTTATAGCATTTTCTTTAGTAATTTTTAATATTTCTTCTTTATACGAACTATTATTTATTTCGATTTCTAACTTAGGTGAAATACTAGTATTTTTTAAATTTTCTAATTTAAAGTCCCAACGATATAATTCTTTATTTTCACTATTGTTAATAATAAAACGCAAATCTTGATATCCCTTTTCAGCATTTTTAAATGTATTATTAGAAATAATTAAACTTTTAGAATCATTTAATAACTTTTCTTCAATTAAATTATTTTTTCTGATAATAGTAATAGTATATTTTTTGACACTAGCATTTTCAGCTGTTACTGTAATTTCAAAATTATTTACTCCAAATTGAAGAGTTTCATTTCCATTTAGGGCAATAATGCTTTTCTCATCTTCTTTTTCAGCACTTATAATTGCTTTATCATAAATACTTTCTAAATAAATAGTATATTTATAAACATTTTTATCAAATTTAAAATCTTGGTCATTTATCTTAAGACTTTTTAAAAAAGCATTATCAGATAAACCAGGAATTTGATTGTTTTCATCTTTTTTAATTATAACGATAGTATATATTTTTTCGCTACCCTTTTCACTAATAACTTTAACTTGAAAAGAATTTGATCCCACATTTAAGATTTTAGTTCCAGTTCCAGTTACAGTTGATTTTAAATCTTCTACTCCAGCAGTTATATTAATGCTAGAAACACTATTTTCTACTACAGCATTATAATTAAGGGTATTTTTATTAAATACTATTGAAGTTCCGGTTACTATTAAAGAGCTTAAATAATTATTATCACTTCTACCATCAGTTCTAGTAACATTTATGGTATAAGTATTATTTACTCCAGATTCTGAAGTAACAATAATACTAATCGTTTTTGTTTCACCATAATTTAACGATATTGTTTTATTATTATAGGAAATTTTACTTTTACTATCCTGAGCAGTAGCATTTACAACTGAAAAAGTAGATACTTCTGAAGGTATAGTAATACTATAAGAGTTTATACTAGGACTAAAATTAATTGATCCTGTACTAAGAGATATTGCTGATAATTTATTATTAGTACTTCTCGTATCAGGTCTTACAATATTAATATTATAAGTTTTTTTTGTTATACCATCTTCAGCTGTTACTGTTACTTTAAAAGAATTATTACCATAATTCAAATACTTAGTTCCATGACCAGATATTGTAGCTCCCGAGGTTGCTAAAGCATTAATAACTGTACTTGCCGCATTTATTGTAGTTGTATAATTAACAGTGCTTGAATTAAATGTTGGTGATAACGTTCCACCCGATAATGATAAACTAGTTAAGTTAGCATTATTAGAAGGAGGATTTTTAACATCAATAGTTAATGAATTTGAATTTCCGGTAAATTCATCAATTCCATTAGTACAATCAGCAGCTGTTGGAGTTATTGTTACCGATCCTGCCACTAATCCTTTAAATTTTATTGAAGCTACATTAGTATTAGATAAAATTGGACTAGCAGTATCTAAAACTAAATTAGTAGCATAAGTAGCAGTCCAACTATTTAATCCTGTAACACTAACATAACCTAATTTACTATTATCATTCATATTTAAAGTGCTAGTACAAGCATTAAGTCCACCACTTACACCATTAATATTTTGAATTGCAATAGTAAAAGTTACTTCTTCACCTATTATTATTGAACTTTTATTAGATTGAATATTGATGGTATAATTATTAGCTGCATTAACTCTATATAATGGAAATAAAATTATACCTATCATCATAATCATAAATAATATATTTTTACTTGTCTTTTTCATTTAGTTTTCCTTCTTACTTCTTTTTAATTTTGTCATAATATGTCGAGTGCTATTATATAACAAGTATAAATTATATTAGGTTTAAAATCAATCATTTTTTTACCCAAAAAAGAAGAAGAGTACTCTTCTTCTGATCTATATAAACACTACTGTAGTGTACAATATATACTATGAAATATCGATAACATTGTATAATAGTTAAGCCTAAAAAATAATTTAAGACTTATAAAAAGTTTTAGTATAGTAATTATTTTTAAATGTATATTTTATAGTTCCATATTCAGCAGTATTAAAATAAGTAATATTTAATTCATTTAAAGTATCTATTGTTTCTTTACTAGGATGATTAAATAAATTATTCTTTCCACTTGAAATAATTGCTTCCTTAGCTTTTATTTTTTTTAAGAATATTTTGTCACTACTATTTTTTGATCCATGATGAGCTATTTTAACAATATTTGCTTTGATATTATAATCTTTTAATAATTTTCTTTCTTCATTTTTAGAGATATCTCCTAAAAATAAAATATTATAATTATTTATTTTTAATAAGGAAATAATACTACTAGTATTTTCATCTTTACCAATATTATTATTATAAATTTTAAAATTAAATTTACTATGATAATTTTCTGTTAAATTAATGTTTAGTTTTAATAGTTCTTTTTCATATTCATTATATTCGTTTTTATTTAACATTATCTTTTTTACTTTTATTTTATTTATAATATTAGGCGCGTCTTTAATGTGATCCATATCGCCATGAGTTATTAATAATAAATCTATTTTAGATATTCCTAAACTTTTTATAAAGGTAATAGTATTATTACTAATATTATAATTTTCTACTCCACCAGTATCAATTAAAATCGTTTCTTTTCTATTATATATTAAAGTACTGTCTCCTTGTTTGACATCTAAAAAATAAATATAAGTATTCTTATCTAAAATAGGTTTAATTTTAAATGATAATATTAATAATAAAGATAATGTTAGGTATAACTTATTTCTTGAATAAATAAAAATAATCAATAAAAGATAATATACTAAATACCATATGTTATTTACTTTAGGAATTATAATATTAAAAACAGTAATACTGCCTAATAAATTATTAAAGTATTCCATAAATTTAATTAATAAATAATAAAAAGGTTCTAAAAATTCAAATATAATAGTTAAAATCGAAGCGGGAAAAACTATTAAAGTAATTAAAGGAACAAATAATAAATTATT
>Ga0265294_10005525_pt1 | contig 15420 bp, 19 predicted proteins | sample MunlanPumphouse3_FD_192504 | JGI IMG/M metagenome (GOLD analysis project Ga0265294, IMG submission 192504) | Groundwater microbial communities from a municipal landfill in Southern Ontario, Canada - Pumphouse #3 | ecosystem: Environmental > Aquatic > Deep subsurface > Groundwater | place... | reverse complement strand
ATTGCAGATAATGATTATATGGTGAATAACTCAGTTGGAAAGGAGTCGTTCCATTGATAGATAAACTTGGAGATTTGAGGCGAACCCATCACTGCGGCCAATTGACGGTCGATAACGAGGGGCAGGGGGTTGTGCTCATGGGGTGGGTCCAGCGTCGCCGGGATCTTGGCAGTCTGATATTCGTTGATTTGAGAGATCGGGAAGGCATTACCCAGGTCGTGTTCAATCCGGAAACCGATTCGGCCCTGCATGAAAAGGCTCACAGCATCCGTCATGAGGATGTGATCGCCGTGACGGGGACCGTGGGCAGGCGTCCGGAAGGCATGGGAAATGCGAATATGGTGACCGGCGAAATTGAAGTGACCTCTCTGGCGCTTCGAATATTGAACCGGGCGCAGACGCCGCCGTTTTTGATCGATGAGTCAACCGACGCGGTATCGGAAACCGTTCGTCTGAAATATCGGCACCTGGATCTGCGTCGCCCCCGGCTTCAAAGAAATCTCATCCTGAGGCACAAGGCGGCATTTTCTGTGCGTCAATTTCTCGACAGCCGGGGTTTTCTGGAGGTGGAAACGCCGATGCTCACCCGGAGCACGCCGGAGGGCGCCAGAGATTATCTGGTTCCCAGTCGAGTGAATCCGGGCCATTTTTATGCCCTGCCGCAGTCGCCGCAGCTGTTCAAGCAGCTTTTGATGGTTGCCGGTTTTGATAAATATTTTCAGATTGTTAAATGCTTCAGAGATGAGGACTTGAGAGCTGACCGTCAACCGGAATTTACCCAGATCGATATGGAGATGTCCTTTGTGGGTGAAGAGGATGTCATGGCGGTTTCCGAAGAAATGGTAAAGACGGTTTTCCGTGAAGTTCTTGGTGTCAGTGTTGGTTTGCCCTGTCCGCGGCTGACGTATCAGGAAGCCATGTCGCGGTTTGGAATTGACCGGCCGGATATGCGCTTTGGTCTCGAGTTAAAAGATCTTTCGGATATCGCTGCGGATTGTGGTTTTAAAGTATTTTCCGGTGCCGTACAAAACGGCGGCATTGTTAAGGCGATCAACGCAAAAGGCTGCATTGGCTTTTCCAGAAAAGACATCGATGAGCTGGGCAAATTCGTTGAGATCTACAAGGCAAAGGGACTTGCCTGGATTAAGGTCAAAGAAGGCGAGTGGCAGTCACCCATTGCTAAGTTTTTTACGGATGGGGAAAAAGAGGCAATCGAACGGCGCCTGGAGGCGGAACCCGGCGATTTGATTCTCATGGTGGCAGACCAGCCCAGAATCGTTAATGATGCCCTGGGGCAGCTTCGAAACCATCTCGGGAAAAAGCAGGGGCTGATCGATGAGAAAGCGTTCAGTTTTGTATGGGTGACCCATTTTCCGCTGCTGGACTATGATGAGGAAGAAAAACGCTACGTCGCGCTGCACCATCCTTTTACCGCACCGCTCGAGGAAGATTACGATCTGTTTGAAACCGATCCGCTTTCGGTCCGGTCACGTGCTTATGACCTGGTGCTTAACGGGTCAGAAATCGGCGGCGGCAGTATCCGGGTTCATCAGATCGAGCTGCAGAAAAAGATTTTCAACGCCCTGGGGATGACCCCGGACGAGTATCAGGAAAAATTTGGTTTTCTGCTGTCAGCCCTGGATTCCGGAGCCCCCCCTCATGGCGGTATAGCCTTTGGTTTAGACCGGCTGGTAATGATTCTGTGTGCCGAATCGTCAATTCGAGATGTCATGGCTTTTCCAAAAACCGTATCGGCCTCATGTCCGTTGACCAATGCTCCATCGATCGTCAGCCCGGACCAGCTCGATGACCTTTGTCTGAAGATTCAGAAATGCAAAAAGGATAACGCCTCACCGGAGTCCGGTGAGTAAATTGAAAAATTATCTAAAAAATAAGTTGACTTTTCCGGAGGAAATGGGTAAATAGTAAAAGTTCATTCAATGAGCATTCCCCAGTAGCTCAGTTGGCAGAGCGAGTGGCTGTTAACCACTAAGTCCGCGGTTCGAGTCCGTGCTGGGGAGCCAAAAAAAACAATCCGTCGAATCCGGCGGTTCTTATTTAACGCAAGACCCTGTGGGTTGATCCCCACGGGGTCTTGTCGTTTCTGCCCTGTCTGCGCCGACTTATGTCCCTGGACACATCCTTTCCGATTCTCCGTTTCGATGTTCTCCGCCCGGGGTTGCGATGCAACCGTGGGGGTTCAACCCTGCTCAGCGAAAATTTCCTCTCCGGTATAATCCTCCTCGTTGTTGCCGCATTTTTCTGCAGGCTGCTGCTGCAGCGGCTGGGACAACCCCTCATCCTGGGATATATCGTTGCTGGAATTATTCTTGGACCGCATACGGGTGGTCTGACAGTCTCAGATATACACGAGATCGAATTGCTTGCCGAGATTGATATTGCATTACTACTTGGATTTTCTGAACGCCCTTCGTGCGTCCATCAACGAGCGCAACATCGTCATGGCGTATCGCGAACTGAGAAGCGCCAACAACTATGCGGCCTTCATCCTTCAGAAGGCGCGAGAAGCGCTCAATTATCTCGCAGGCGAACTGGCGGGGTGAGCCAGATATTGAATCATAGCTTTTTCTCGAAATCTCGCTTCATCCAATGATTCCGATTTGACAAGGGCACCTTCTGATAAAAGGCATAAATATTGTTAATTCAGATTATTACGGTGGAATAATACGATTAGTATTTTTTTACTTGACAAGAAAAGATTTGAATTCTAATATTGTGAATAGTGAATCACTATTCTATAGATCGGAGTCGTAAAATGAGAGCCCAAAAGGCAAAAACAGAAGCAAGGCAGGAGCAGATCATAGAGGCGGCCCTCGAACTGATCGGCGCTGAAGGCGTCAACGCCCTTAGTATTGCCGGAATCGCTGAACGGGTCGGTATCGTGCCGTCGGCTCTGTACCGTCATTTCAAAAGCAAAGATGATGTGCTGGACGCGGTGCTGGAGTTGCTCAAAGCCCGCTTGTTGGGCAACGTCACCCAAGTCAGGGAGGAAACGCCTGGGGCCTTGCCGCGACTCAAATCCCTATTGATGCGACACGCCCGCATGCTGAGCGAAAACCGGGCCATCCCGCTCGTCGTGTTTTCGGATGGAATTTATACCGGACACCCCGAGCGAAAGGCTAAGGTGGCCGCAATTATAACCAGTTATCTAAGTAAGATTCAAAAGATCGTTGAGGAAGGAATACAGGACGGTTCGATCCGTGAGAACGTCGTTTCGACCACGGCATCCGTCATGTTTCTGGGTTTGATTCTGCCTGCCGCGGTTATTTTGAATGTTTCCGAGGATAATTTTGACATGAATGCACATGTGGAAAATGCTTGGCCTGCTTTCGTTAGGTGCATTGCAACGAACACTTAAAGTCGATGTCGGTTTTTGTTTTTTAACAGCTTATTCTCCTCATTGGAGGCCCAACCATGTCCAAGAAAAAAAGATTGATCATCCTCTTGTCAGTCATGGCGGTTATTGCAACCGTCATAATTATCGTGCAATACCGTCAACATTGGTCACACAACGATCCAGGCCGTCTTCGTATCTCGGGAAATATCGAAGTACGAGATGCGGAAATCAGCTTTAAGATCGCCGGCCGAGTCTTCGAACGGTTGGTTTCCGAGGGCGAACGGGTCAAGACCGATCAGATGATAGCCCGCCTGGATAGCTCGGATTTGGTCCAAAACGTCGCGCTTCGTCAGGCCGAACTTCGAGCGGCACAAGCATCTCTGGCCGAATTGGAATCGGGATATCGCCCGGAAGAGATTGCACAGGGTCAAGCCGTTATGCAAAAGGCACAGGCGAGACTGGATGAGCTTCTCGCGGGATCGCGGCCGGAGGAAGTCGCTGTGGCGAATGCCAGCGTGCAGAATGCGAGCGTCAATGTGGCTCACATGAAGATCGAATTCGATCGGCAATCAAAGCTGCTGAAAGGGGAAACAATTTCACAGCGTGAGTTTGACCGTGCCAAATCTGAATATGAAAGAGCCATGGCAAGCCTTCGCGAAGCGCAAGAACAACTGAAGCTGATTAAGGACGGGCCTCGCAAGGAACAGATCGATCAGTCGCGGGCTGCCCTTAACGAGGCTCAGCAGCGATATGAAATACTTAAAAAGGGTCCCCGTAAAGAAACCATCGAACAGTCCCGCGCCCGGGTTGAACAGGCAACGGCTGTCAAGACAATGGCGGAGATTCGGTTAAGCTACGCGACGATCAGCGCCCCTTTTGCCGGAATGGTCCTTTCCGAAAATGTTGAGCCAGGCGAATACGTGGCTCCAGGCACCCCCGTCGTGACGCTGGGTGATCTTGAAAACGTATGGCTTCGAGCCTACATCAATGAAACCGACCTTGGACGCGTCAAGCAGGGTCAAATGGTTCATGTCACCACGGACACCTATCCGGGAAAAATTTACGAGGGCCGCATTTCCTTTATCTCCTCAGAGGCTGAATTCACGCCGAAAAACGTGCAGACCGCAAAGGAGCGGGTAAAACTTGTGTATCGCGTCAAAATCGATATCCCGAACCCGAGCATGGAGCTGAAGCCCGGCATGCCGGCGGACGCTGAGATTGTGCTTGGCCAGGGAGCAAAATGATGGATGCTATCCGAACCGAGAACCTGACCAAGGTTTTTGACAGTTTCACGGCGGTTGACCACCTTAGCTTATCAGTAGCTGATGGGGAGATTTTTGGCCTCGTCGGCCCGGACGGCGCGGGCAAGACGACGACCATGCGGCTGCTGACCGCCATTATGGATCCCACCGCGGGCGAGGGATGGGTCTCCGGCCACCACACGGTGCGCGAGGCAGAGACGATCAAGGAGGAAATCGGGTACATGAGCCAGCGTTTTGGTTTGTATCCGGATCTGACTGTCATGGAAAATATCGATTTCTATGCGGATATTTATGGCGTGCCGCGCAAGGGCCGGGCGGCCAAAATCGATCGGCTGTTATCTTTCAGCAACCTGACGCCTTTTAAGAAGCGCCACGCCGGAAATCTGTCCGGCGGGATGAAACAAAAACTGGGACTGGCCTGCGCCTTGATTCATACACCAAAGGTATTGTTTCTCGATGAACCCACCAACGGCGTGGACCCGGTTTCGCGGCGCGATTTCTGGCGTATTCTCTACCAGCTCCTGAGGGAAAAGGTCACCATCTTTGTTTCCACGGCCTACCTGGATGAGGCTGAGCGTTGCAGTCGTGTCGGACTTATCCACAAGGGCAAGCTGCTTGCCCTTGGGACGCCGGACGAATTGAAGCGCTTGATGCGAGGCACGATTCTGGAGGTTCGCGCCGCCATACCCCGTCGCGCTACGGTTGTTCTTCGGAAAGAACTTGGCGCTGACTCGGTCAGCCTCTTCGGTGACAAGGTTCATGTGGTGACCGCCGCGCCGGAAAAGGCGGCCCGTGATGTTGAACGGATCCTTGGCGGAGAAGGGCTTGAATTTGTCGGTGTGCGGCCGATTGAACCCGCGCTGGAGGATGTGTTTGTCTCGGTCCTTGGGGCTGAGAAGGAGGACAGCGCCCATGGATAGCAAGAAAAGCACTAAAGCGGTCGTGGTCGAAAATCTGGAGCGGCGATTCGGCAGCTTCATCGCGGTCAATCGGGTGAGTTTTGATGTGGCCAAGGGTGAGATTTTCGGTTTCCTTGGCCCCAACGGCGCCGGCAAATCCACCACGATCCGAATGCTCTGCGGCCTTCTCGCTCCCACCGGCGGCTCGGGCATCGTGGCGGGTTTTGACATCCGCACCCAGTCCGAAAAAATCAAGGCGAACATCGGTTACATGAGTCAAAAATTCTCCCTTTACGACGACTTGACAGTTGAGGAAAACATCAACTTTTACAGTGGCATTTACCGAATTCCTCGGGAAAAGAAGAAGGAACGCAAAGAATGGGTGATCGAAATGGCCGGGTTGACGGAACACCGCCATTCTCGCACGTCAATCCTTTCGGGCGGTTGGAAACAGCGCCTGGCACTCGGTTGCGCGGTGCTGCACGAGCCGCCCATTATTTTTCTCGATGAGCCCACTTCGGGTGTCGACCCCATCAGTCGCCGGCAGTTCTGGGATTTGATTTACGAACTTTCCGGTAAAGGGGTAACCATCTTTGTCACGACGCATTACATGGATGAAGCGGAGTATTGTGACCGGTTGGGGTTGATTTACCGCGGTGAACTGATCGCCATTGGCACCCCGGAAGTTCTAAAGACGGAGCAGATGAACGACGATGTGCTGGAAGTTCAATGTCCACGGCCGCAAGAAGCCATGGATTTGATTGCCAAATTACCCGATGTCAAAGAAGTCGCCCTCTTCGGAAAAAGACTTCATGTGGTGACGGAATCCTATGAAAAAGCGCTCCAATCGATTCATGCGACCCTTTCCGAGCAAGGCTATCCTATAGAAAAAGTTGAGCGCATTGTACCTTCAATGGAAGATGTCTTTGTTTCCCTGATTGAAAGCAGGGACCGGGCGGAACAACCTCAAGAGGAGGTGCGGCGATGAACACACTTCGAATCCGGGCGATATCCCGCAAAGAGTTCATACACATCATCCGAGATCCTCGCAGCCTGGGTATGTCGATTGCCATCCCCATGCTGCTTCTCCTGCTTTTTGGTTACGCGCTGACCCTGGATGTGGATGATGTCCCCATGGTGGTCTGGGACCAGGAGGGTTCGCAGGTCAGCCGAGAGTTCGTCAGCCGTTTCACAGGCTCGCCTTACTTCTCGTTGCAGGCGTATGTTACGAATTATCGGGATCTTGAACGCGCCGTGGACTCAGGCAAGGCCCTTGTAGCCCTGGTCATCCCCACGGGTTTCGCTGGAAAAATTGATTCGGGCCGGGAAGCACCCGTACAACTGATCGTTGACGGCAGTGATTCAAACACGGCCACAATTGCCATGGGGTATGCCGATGTTTTGGCGATGGCCTACTCGCAGGATGTTGCCCTTGACGAGATTCGCCGCATGGGAGGAACCGAACTGGCATTGCCTGTAGATGTGCGGCCGCGGGTCTGGTTTAACCCGGACCTGGAGTCAAAGAATTATATCATCCCCGGCTTGATCGCAGTCATCATGATGGTCATTGCAGCTCTGCTGACATCCCTCACCGTGGCGCGCGAGTGGGAGCGCGGCACCATGGAACAACTGATTTCAACACCCGTAAAAGGCCACGAATTGATACTGGGCAAGCTTCTGCCGTATTTCGCCATTGGCATGATCGACGTCCTGTTGGCGGTGCTCATGGGCGAGTTTCTTTTCCAAGTGCCGCTTCGGGGAAATATCGCGCTTCTTTTTGCCATGGCCGCGATTTTCCTTGTCGGTGCGCTTTCGCTGGGCATGCTGATCAGCGTCGTCACCAAGAGTCAGTTGCTGGCGAGTCAGCTGGCCATGGTGATGACTTTCCTCCCGGCGTTTCTTCTGTCCGGGTTCATGTACGCGATCAGCAACATGCCAAAAGCCATCCAATTGATCACCTATTTGATTCCAGCCCGGTACTTTGTGGCCCTGCTTAAAGGTATTTATCTGAAAGGCATCGGCCTGCAGGTTCTTTTCATTGAAGCCGGCCTGCTGACCGTATTCGGGGTCATGATGATCGTCCTGGCAAATGTAAAATTCAAAAAGAAACTGGTGTAAGCAATGATAGAACGCATCAAACATATGCTGATCAAAGAGTTCATCCAGATTTTCCGGGACCCGCGGATGAAAGGCGTCATTTTCCTGATGCCCATCATCCAGCTGCTGGTTTTCGGCTATGCGGTTACCACCGATGTCAAACATGTGGCGACCGCGGTGGTTGACCTGGACAACAGCGTGGCCAGTCGTGAGCTCATCGCGCGTTTCGTGGAGTCGGGATATTTCGATATTGTGGCCTACGCCAAGAACCCAGATCATGTCCGCGAACTGATGGATCGCGGAGATGTCAGTGCGGTTTTACAAATGAACAAGGGGTTTGAGGACGACTTGAGGGCCGGGCGGACCACGATCCTTCAGATTATCGTTGACGGCACAGATTCGAACACAGCCGGAATCGTGCTTAACTACAGCGCCAAGATCACAGGTGCGTTTTCACAAAAGATATTGGCCACACGATATAGCCGTCTCAAAGGAATGGCCTTAAAGCCCACCACCGTTAAACTTCAGACGCGAGCGTGGTTCAATGAAAACCTGGAGAGCCGTAATTTCTATGTTCCGGGGGTCATCGCGATCATTGTCATGCTCATTACCCTGATGCTCACCAGCATGGCCGTCGTGCGTGAAAAGGAGATCGGCACCATGGAACAAATCATGGTAACGCCCATCACACCTGGCGAGTTCATTCTCGGCAAGACGATTCCGTTCGCTCTCATCGGTTTTGCCGACGTTGTCCTCATTACGGTACTGGGAGTTTTCTGGTTCGAGGTGCCGATTCGCGGCAGCCTTCTGATGCTTTTTGTCGCCACGGCTTTGTACCTGATGACCACACTCGGTGTGGGGCTTCTAATCTCCACCGTCAGCGAGACGCAACAGCAGGCGATGATGAGCACTTTTTTCTTTTATTTTCCGGCGGTGCTGCTGTCCGGGTTTATGTTTCCAATATCGAACATGCCTGCGATGATCCAGTGGCTGACCTATTTGAACCCATTGCGGTACTTTCTTGTCATCGTCCGGGGTATCTTTCTCAAAGGGGTCGGACCGGGTGTTCTTTGGCCGCAGATGGCCGCCTTGGCGGTGATGGGAGTGGTCATTTTGTGGCTGGCTTCAAAAAGATTTCAAAAAACATTGGCTTGAGTGATGAAAGGAGATTCCCGATGATCATAATATCTCGATTGTTCTGGGCCATAATACCCTTATTAGCCGTTACGGCCACCGGTTGCGTTATGATCGATCCTCCTCGTGCAGCACGAATTGAGGATTATATGGTCCATTCCAGCCTTGAGAAGGAAGATAAGGTAGCTTCTGGTGTACCGGCCCAGGCGGACCTGATCGATGAAACCATGATGAATGAACGGCCATTGACACTTGCGACATGCGTCCGAATTGCACTTGATAAAAATCCTGCCCGCCGGGCGGCCCAGGAAGGAGTCGCCGCCGCACGTGAAAGCGTCGGCATGGCCAAGGCCCCATATTACCCGAAGGTGGGTCTTGATGCTGCCTATCGTCGCTGGGAAACCCATGCCTTTCTGCCCGAGGGGTTATCAGGCATGGGAAAATCATATGTGATCGGACCCACCGATGACTGGTCCTCGGGTCTGAGCGCAAGCTACTTGCTTTTCGACAGCGGGAGGCGTGCGGCCCAATTACGAGCCGCGTTGTCCAGTCAAGGTCTGGCCGAAGAGGAAGAAGTGAGTATCCGGCAGGATATTGCCATGGCTGTCCATCAGGCATTCTACAGTTTGATATCAACCACGGAAGCACAAGTGGTTGCCGGGCAAAACAGAACGCGGGCAGAGGATCATTTGAGGTTAACGAAAGAGCGCTGGGAGGCAGGCGCGGTGCCTAAAGCGGACGTTATTCGTGCCCAGGTCGAGGTTGCCGATGCAAAGCTGCAGCTGGTGAGATCCGATAGCGCGATCAGCCTTGCGCGCGGAAGCCTCAATACCGCCATGGGACTCCCGGTGGAAATAAAGGTTGCTTTAGATGTTGAAAACAAAAAAATGGATTCGCCTGACAAAATTGACGTTACTGGAGCACTCAATCAGGCTGTTGAGCGCCGTCCTGAGTTGAAAGCCGCACTTCATCGAATCGAAGCCAGCTGCAATTCAATCAATGTCGCCAAAAGCGCTTTTGGCCCCACCATAACCGCCAACGCAGGCTATGGCTATCGAGATTCTGAATTTCTGCCGGAGGATAAGGATTGGTCTGCGGGAGTCGGTATTGCGCTGCCATTGTTCGAAGGCTTTAAGCGCAGCCACGATGTGTCTAGGGCGAAACACGAATTGGCAAAAGCGGAAGCCGAGATTCGGCATCTGGTTCTTAAAGTGAGGGAAGAAGTCTGGATCGCCCAGACGAAACTTAAGGAGGCCCACGAAGCCACTCAGGCTTCTGAGGCGGTTGTCCGGGACGCCAGAGAAAGCATGCGTATGACCAGGGAACGGTATGAGGCCGGGGCGGCAACGGCAACGGATCTTTTGGATGCACAAACAACCCTGGCGCGAGCCGAATATGTGCTGGTGGAAGCGCGCTGGAGTTATTTTTCTGCTCGCGCTGCCCTTGATCGAGCGATGGGAACAATTCTCGACAATGCCAACTGATCACTTGAAGGTACTATAAGCGGCTGGCCTGGTTACCTGTATCAAGGAAGGGCCATGGAATCACCCGTTGATCCGTCAATTCAGGCTGGAAGCCTTTATGATGCTTCAGGAATACGCCCGGGAACATGTTCTCACCTGTTTGATTCCCGCTTTTTTTATCGCAGGGGCCATTGCCGTATTTGTATCCCAGGGCTCGGGGCCCAAGCCGGCAAGCTGTTGTCCTATTCGGTGGCCTCGGTTTCGGGAACCATCCTGGCTGTGTGTTCCTGCACAATGTTGCCCCTGTTCGCGGGCATCTACACCCGTGGCGCTGGCATCGGGCCGGCCACGGCCTTTCTCTATTCCGGGCCGGCCATCAACGTGCTGGCCATCACCCTGACCGCCAAAATCCTCGGCTGGCAACTGGGTTTGGCCCGGGGGCCGTGGGTGCCGTGATTTTTGCTGTGGTGACCGGGCTTTTAATGGCCCTGATTTTTCATAAAGACGATGCATCACGCACTGCCGGGCAGATTTATGTGCCGGACGATGGGGTCAGGGAACGATCTTTGCTGCAGGACGGACTATACCTTTTAACCATGATGTTGATTCTGGTGTTTGCCGCCTTCGCAAAGCTATCCCCTGGATCGACTGGGTTGTGGGCGGCCATCTTCGGGGCCAAATGGTACATCACCTCACCATTGCTCTGCTGATCATCCTCGGGTTCATGCTTAAAGCCTGGTTCACCAAGGACGAGTGTAAAAGCTGGGTGGAATCCACCTGGGATTCATGAAACAGATTTTCTCTCTGCTTTTCGGAGGCGTGATCATGGCCGGTTTAATGCTGGGCCGTCCCGGTCATCCGGCCCTGATTCCCGAGCAGTGGATTTCGTCCCTTTTTTTGGACGGTAATTCAATCTGGGCCAACTTGATTGCCTCCGTGGCCGGGGCTTTGATGTATTTCGCAACCCTGACCGAAGTACCGATCCTGCAGGGGCTTTTGGGAGCCGGTATGGGCAAAGGCCCGCATTGTCATTCCTTCTGGCAGGACCAGCATTATCTCTGCCAGATATGCTGGTGATCGGCAGCGTAATGGGCGTGAAAAAGGTAGGCTACCTTTTGCGGCATCATCGTAATCATGTCCACCATCGCTGGGATGCTGTACGGCGCCTTTTTCGGATAGGCGGTGGCTCATGGATGATGTGGTTCCAATTCGAATCGGCAAACACATACTCGGCATCACCGGACTGAAAACGGTATTGGCCGGAGCGGCCGAACAGTTCAACCATGCCCCGGCGGCGGTCGAGGCAGGTGTAGCTGCAGACATTGAAAAAGTCACCGATATGATGAAGATCGCAGGTTTCGGTGTGTTCGGCACAGCTGCGGTGGTCGTGGACGGCGAGGTTAAATCGGTTGGCAAGATCCCTAAAAAGGATGAGGTATTGTCTTGGCTCAAGTGATGGACACGGAAAAAGGAACACCTGTTATCCAGTCCGTCACCATTTCAGACAGCCAGGCTGCATTTATCATAAACCTTGCGTGCACCGTGAGGGCAAAACAAAGAAAAAGAGGTAATTGCAATCTGAAAATTGTTGTCAAAAAGGCAATAACGTTATGATTTTGCCCTGCTCGGGCTGTTCCAACGTGGGGCAGTTGGCCAACCAGGCGGCGGTGGAGCTGATCCGGGAGTGATTCGGCAAAATGTCCTGTCTGGCAGGCATTGGTGGTCAGCTCTCCGGATTTGTCCAGTCGGCAAAGGATGTGCCCGTGATGGTGGCCATTGATGGCTGCCAGGTGGGCTGCGCCAGGGCTATTTTGAAAAATGCTCAGGTGCCTCTGAAAAATTACCTTGTGGTCACCGAAGAGGGTGTCGAGAAAAGCAAGTATGTCAAACTGGAACGCGCTGATGTAGACCGGGTCAAAGCGGCGGGCAGGCGTGTTGTGAACCAATCAATCCCGGCTGATGCAAACCCTTCCGCAGGCGGCTGCGGCTGCCATCCGCTACCGCATGGAGTGAGGCTTTTTAAAAGCCGCCGCCGGTCTGGCGAAAGCGATAGTCGACAAATACGGGCCGGAAAAGGACTCAAATCCCACCTGGGAGGAAGCTGAAAACCCGGCATCCTGAGATCTTTTGGGTGTGAGTCTAATAAATTCAAAAGGCCGAACCCGAGGCGATCATTACTGATTGCCTGAGCTGCTGACTGCAATTTCAGCACCTGCTTCCTTAACCGGTATTCCATCCGTTGGAAATTACCTCGCGTGTCTACCAAAAGAGCGGGGACACAATAGGCGAAAGAAAAGCGGGTGCAAGGGGAGTATAAACGAGGTTTAGGATGGAAACAGGCAGCAAGGCCTGTTTCGTGGTTGACAAACTAACGATATGTCGTACAGTACTTGGTGTGCAGGGTTGAATGAACGGTCCTTTATTCTGAAAAGTTTATTGCGTCCATTTTAGTGAAAAACGAATGAATCAAAAGACAATGAATAAAATACGACCAGCAATATGCCTGTTGCTGGTGCTCTGCCTCACAACGGTTTTTTCTGCATATAAACCCGCTGCATGGCAATATCCGAAAATAGCCTCAAAAACGGTTCTCTTAGCGCCAGCCTTTGCGGTGAGTGCGTTAGGATCCTCCCTTCTCAATCAGCGTACCCACTTCAAATTTTCCGACGGACGTTACAAATGCGCGCTGATTCTTGAACAAATGTCAATCGATTTGATCAGGGCATCTGTATCCTTCCTAACCGAATTCACCAATCGCTTTGCCAAATCTAAAGGGCAAACGTCGATTATCATTCGGGCACCTCCTTGTCCTAATTTCTAAATAAACACGCTTGTTTTTTTTTCTTTCCAAGGCAATTCGCTGCCTTTGGTGAGCGATGTGTACTGCCCAATTGCCTCCCGAGGCCTATGGATGCTATTGGTGAACCCGATGCTATGGAACAATGGAGGATTTATGCGAAACGACAACGTGAAATCGCCCGAAGCTGAAAACATACCCTGTCTGCAACCGGAAATTGACTATGCCCCCAAAATATGCACCTTGCAGGAACAAATTCTTTTTGGGGTGAAGATGGTTACAGTTGGCGGCATCATTTTTTTAATGCTCTGGTTGTTTGAAAAATATGCAGCTTGATTTATCTGAGAACGACCGTTTGATTGTCCTGGAGGGTACAGCCCCAAGGCTTATTTCGGGACATGAAATGTTATCAGATTTATCTAGCATAAAAAAAGAAGCAGGCGTATGGCAGGCTTTTTGCCATTCGCCTGCTATTATATGGAATTTGGAGCAATAAGGGGACAGTCATGAATAAATGCATTTCCCGCTTTATTAAGCTTAAATGCATATCCTGAGCTAATTTTTCCCCCGTACTACCGCACGGCTCACCACCGGTTGATCTATACCCAGCAGTTTGCTTACGCTTGTACCGCTCATACCCAATTCTCTGGAAAGTTGGGGACATCCATTGGAATAAGGCGACCCCGTTTCTCTTCGGCTTTTCATCCGGTGCGACGCTGGCCACGGTGGTGAGCGTGCTCATGCGGGTTAAGATTTGTCTTGGTACGCAGTCATGGTTCAGGCGTTCACGCTAACGGTTGAAGTTGTTTAACAGCAATTTCCAAACTCGTGAGGTGGATTTTCAATCACCCTTCTCCCGGCGATGACATCATAGAGGTGAATTTCAGCATGACCCATCCGGACTGCCCGTCGGGCAGCGTTACATACAGCCAGTCGGGGGCGAAGCCATGGACGGATAACTGTTGACCCATGCGGACTTCATTGATCAGGGGAAAATTCATGCCGGGTCCGGAACGGACATTGAGAATGGAGGCGGTTACCGAGGTGTTTCCCCCGATGTGCTGCTGGGACGGGACGACCGGCGGAATGTCCTGGATGATCACCGGCTGTTCAGGGGGCGGCACCACCAGATATCCTCCCCGGTCCCTGCGATAATAGGTCGAGCCGTTGACGTAAAAGGTAATTCCCCCGGCGATCATGGCTCTTGAGCCCAGCGGAATGCTCAGCACCAGCGCTCCGATCGGCGCGGTAACCATCAGATAGCCGGAAGGCCTTTTCTGGTAAAAATTTTTGCCATGGTAGTAGTATCTGTTTCCCCTTACCTGGACACTTTTGCTGCGCGGTGGGAGCCGTTTGACAATTTTTTCCGGACGGTGATTACCCGGAGGATCTCGAAAGGCATGTGCCGGTGGAGTCCAGTCCATGATGGTGAATGCCGGCAGAAACAACATAATGACAACGGTGCTGACAAAGGTTCGAAAGAATCGGTTTGTCATGAGGCTTCTCCTTTGATGGATAGTGTGGAAACGCGTAAGGGCTATCTTTTCGGCCTTTGCGCCGTGAGATAAATTTTATTCAAAAATCAGATCAGGGTTTTGAATCATTCTTTCAGCCGGATCTGAATAGAGCCCCGGAAAACGTTTATTTCTGCAACACCTGCTCCAAACACCTGCCAGAAACCGTTTTGGGTACCGAATTCTTTGAGCAGGTTTTTGTGCTTTAAATTTCCCAGCCATGCATTGGGCAGCGGGATTCCGCCCAGGCTGACGCCCTGAATCGCTATGGACGGGGTTCCGTCCTGATAGTGGATGGACAGTCCCGCATGCAGCCGGAGCGTTTTTCCGCCCATAAGCGGGATGCCGGGGTCTATGGGTACGATAAGCTTCAGGCTGATCAGGTCCTCGGACAGGTCGATGGCAATCCGTTGCGCCATTTCCGGCTGATTGGCGATCAGGGCATTGAGCTCTTTTTCCGTCAGGCGGATGGTCCGTCGGGCTCCGCTTTCCGAATAAGGAGCCGGGGTCAGGGGCCGGGCCGGCTCCTGTGTTGTGGCCCGGGAACCGGGATGCTCTTTTCGGGCAGCTGTCTGGAGCTCATTGAGTTTGTCGTCGAGAATCTGCTGCTCCTGAGTGTTTAATCGTGTGGGGGTAAATCGGGACGCAAAGATATTGTGTTTGATCCACCAGACCGAAAAACCGACTCCGGCAATGATCAGAACGATGATCACCAGCCGGTGCCACCGGCCATTCGATTTTCCGGGAGCGGGCAAAGATTCGGTTACTGAAATTTTGTTCTCGGTGTTCATCGGACCTCACGGGTTGGCAGAGGTTATACTGTCCGGCAGCATCGCAACCGCCCGGACGGGGGAACCATCAGCCTGTTGAATTTTCAGGGGAAAACATGAAAACGT
>Ga0265294_10005521_pt1 | contig 15422 bp, 11 predicted proteins | sample MunlanPumphouse3_FD_192504 | JGI IMG/M metagenome (GOLD analysis project Ga0265294, IMG submission 192504) | Groundwater microbial communities from a municipal landfill in Southern Ontario, Canada - Pumphouse #3 | ecosystem: Environmental > Aquatic > Deep subsurface > Groundwater | place... | reverse complement strand
GTAATATTCATTCTATCTTTAAACAGTCTCCATTCAAGACGATGTGCCATATACATGTTTATGCCATTTTGATCTCCATCTTGAGCTAAGCCTTTCAGTGGATCATAATCATATCCTTCTGTTATATTCCCATCATCATCATATTTTTCTATTATATTCCCATCATTATCATAATGTGGTTCAGTTATGTACATTGAAGGATGTGGGAAGAATGAAGTTACAAAGGTATATTTGTACTTATCACCGAAAGTAGTGATTCTTGCTAGATTATGATAAAGAAGATTGTCACTGACTGTTAAGTTTCCAGTCACTCCGCCACCCCAACTAAGACGATCACGTCCTACTTCAAAAGACCAATAATCACCACCAGCAGCAACAAAAGCTCTATAAGGCATATTAAAGTCCAAATCAGACATAATTGAAGGTGGAACCATTGGAATATTAGTTGTTAAAACGCTAGATCCAAATTTATTAGCTAAAGTTTCGACAAGTCCAACGGAGAAATCACCAAACCCATACATGTTGTCTCCTACAAAGGTTTCAAAGTTAATATCGATAAAAGGTTTATGATTTATTTTATCATAATTCCATACATCTCTTGACTGAAAATCAGTCGTATTGTTATGAATGAAGCTTTCAATGGCAAAATTAAAGTCCCAATTGTAAGAAATTCCTTCCCCTTCATAATCTAACTTTTCATTTAAATTACTTTTAACATAATTCAAAATTTTCTTTTCAGATTCTGTAAAATTCATATTCTGAATTTTCTTCAACATTAAAGAAAGTTCATTATCTGAATATGGCGCTGTTAAGGAAGGCTGAGCGAGCCCTTTATTAACATATAAATATGAAATTGCTTCATAAGTCTCATCATTCATACTCCTTATTTTTTGCCCATTATTAGCAGCAAATAAAGGAATAGCCATTAGCACAACAATTAAAAAAACTAGTAAAATTCTTTTTTTCATTAATTTTCTCCCGTTTTATTTCTTAAAATCATAAATCATAAATTATAAACTTAAACCCATTCCTAGTACTAGTTGTACATTCTGTTTCTTTTCTGTAATTTCGCCTGTATTTTTATTTTCTTTTCTAAAGACTAAAAAGTCAATCTCTGTCCATATTTTTGGCGAAGGATAATTTTTGAAAATTACTGTTTCACCTTTAATTGAGAAAGTAAAAGTTTCATCCATTATATCACCTGATAGCATTGTATCAAAATGGAGATTTGCACTTCCAGTTGGATTACCATCTTGATTTGGGCTGTCATAAATATAAAACTGTCCATGGTAATTTGCCCTTATAAATCCATGAAAACTTGTATTTTCGTTGAGATAATAATCAGCATCCCACTGGAAACATAAGTCATCTCCTCCATAAGGGAACCCAAGATAATCAAATCTAACTGTTTCATTATGGAAAAAGGAAATTTCTCTGATTAAAACAATAAAATCAACTATATCCCGTCTATAAAGAAGAGGAGTTGTATAAACAGCTTCAATACTTGTTGTAAATAAACCGGAATTAAGAGCAGAGGAATACTCAAGTCCTCCTAAAATACCCCAAGAACTTGTCTGAGAATCATTTTCATTAGGGGCTCTTGCTTGATCAAGAACAAATTGAGAATATAAATTGAAACCTTTTAAAAATTGCCAGTCAATTTCGACGTGAGCAATTGCATTTAGAGTGGCGTGAGTGTTTAAATTGTGATATATGTTTGCGGGATTAAGATAAGAAAAATCCAAAATTTCGTCTTGATACATCACATTTTCTGAAACTACAAAGTTTAGTTTTTTTGCAATTCTAAACTCTAGTCTATGGGCTAAGAATAATCGTTGATAAGGATTTAGTTGATCTTCAGTAACTAAAATTTTTGTGTTCATATTTATTGCAAGAAATTCATACTTAAACTTATCAGTAAAACCTGTAAAACGAAGGAAGTTTTGAAAATCTAAATGGTTATCAACTACTAGATTTCCTATATGGGAATTTCCCCAGTCAATTTTTCCTCTGTTTACAGAAAGATTCCAATTTTTACCACCCAATGAAAAAATAGCTCTCTTGGGCCAGTTAAAGTCAAAATATTTTGAAGCGGGTGGAATGTTTGATATTGATTGCTCTTGGTAAACTGAGTGGGTGGTGGCCATTTTTACTGTTCCAGAAGTATAATAATTATAATAATTATCTAAAAGAGAATTAAAACCCCCATGCTTGTTTTCCCCTTCCGCAACATAATAATCAATTGGAAGGGGAAATGGATATTGGATAATATTATTATATTCGTTATCGTTATCGTTATAAAGTCCCCAGCCGTAGCAAAGGTCGCAATAGGTGTAAAACCAGTTGTCTATTCCCATTTCAATTTTAGCTACAAGAAGTTTTTTTCTTTTTTCAAAATCATAAACCCAGTCACTTTCAACTTCGGAGTAAGAAGGCTTTGATTGAGAATAGTTTTCAAGATTTATATCAAGTTCTAAGCCTAAAATAAATTCATCGTCAATGTTAAATCTACCTGAATTAAGTATTTCTTTTTCAATATTGTTGTAAAAGCTTAATGCTTTTGGATTCAATGTGGTTTTGTCAATTCTTCTTAAAATGAGCTTTGCTTCAGCTTTTGACCAAGGTCTTGAATTAGACGGGGTTCCAATATCATTAATAGAATAAAGAATGTCCATTAGTTTGTAAATTGGAGAATTTATTTCAATAATATCTGCATTGGAATAATTTGCAAATAACAAAAAATTTATTGAAAAAAATAGAATATAACAAAAAATTAAAGTCTTTTTCCTAAACCTCATTTTTTACCCCTTTTCCTAACACCATATAACAAAGTAGGTAAGTTGTGAAGTGCTCTAAACGAATTATTATATTGTAACTTTATGGGGTAAAAATTGTTTCAGTTACGTAGTTGACAATTAGAAAATTTTTGTCATAATGCAAATAGGAGCATAAAAATGAAAAATCTTGTAATTGGAGAATTTAACGATTCTTTTCCCCCTGTCATGGATGGAGTAGGAAATGTTGCAAATAATTATACTAAGAATTTAAGAAAATTAGGGCATGAAGCCTATGCTATAGTTTCTGGAGAAAAAAACTCCAAAGAATATGATAAGAAAGAAGGTATTGATTATGCGATACACGGAAAAACTACTGTACCAATGAAAAGTATGGCACCTTATGGAATAGTAAGTTTTAGACCAGAATTGAAGAAAAGGATTGAAAAAATGCCTTTTGATATTGTCCACGCTCATTGCCCTTTTGCCACAGGAAAATTGGCTTTGAAGATAGCAAAAAGGAATAATATACCAATAGTTTCAACTTTTCATACTTTTTTTAGGGATGATATTTATGGATTTGTAAAAAATAATTGGATTAGTGATTCAGCAATGGCAATTGTGATGAAATATTACTACATGGTGGATGAAGTGTGGACACCTAGTGAAGCTTCAAAAAACAAAATTATTAATGATTATAAATTTAAAGGTAATATTAGAGTTGTCGAAAATGGTTGTGATTTTGAAGTTCCAGATGAAAAAACTTTTATAGAAAATAAGAAAAAAGGAAAAGAGCTAGCAGGTGTTGGACAGGATGAAGATAGACCTATATTAATATATGTTGGCCAGCATAAGGATGAAAAAAATATTATGCTAATCTTAAATTCCCTTAAATTGTTAAAAGAGCAAGGAGAAAAATTTAAGATGGTCTTTGTTGGTGACGGTCACAGTAAAGAGAAATATGAAAAATACGTAAAGGATAATAATCTTGAGGATGTTATAGTATTTTTAGGAAGGATTTCCGACAGGACCAAAATTGTTGATTTGTTCTGCGCTTCCCATCTTTTTATTTTTCCATCTCTATATGATACATCTTGTCTTGTAATGAGAGAAGCAGCTTGTTTTAATTTACCTCTTATTTACATTGAAGGAAGTTGCACGAGTGAAGGGATTGAAGATGGTTTTAATGGATTTCTTGGAAAGAATGATGTTCCGCAATTTGCCGAGAAATTAAAGTTTATAATTGAAAATAAAGATGCTAGAGACCGAGCAGGCGAGGGAGCTCATAAAACTTTATATAGAAGTTGGGAAACAGCTGTTAAAGAAGTAGAAACCCTTTATTACCAAATTATTGAACGAAAAAAAACACAAATTATCAAAAAATTGGATTTGATTGATTAAATTTAATAAAATAAGATTAGAATAATGAACTTGAAAAAACCAATTATTAGGTCTAAGCTAAATCAAGAGTATTTGCTTAGGTTTTTTGAAAGGAATAATTGAGATGAAAGATGGAATAAGAATTATTACAACAGGGGGAACCTTTGATAAGTTCTATGATGAAATCAAAGGTGAATTAACTTTTAGAGAGTCAAATCTACCTAGGATTCTTAAACAGAGTAGATGTACCCTTCCGGTTCAACTTGAAGGACCTTTAGCCATTGATAGCCTTTACATGAATGAGCAACAAAGGCAAGAAGTTTCTCAGCGTTGTTTATCCAGCTATGAAGATAGAATTATAGTAATTCACGGAACTGATACAATGGTCGAAACGGCCAAAGTGGTGGCATTAAATAGAAAAAAGGATGATTCGCATGTAATAGTTTTTACCGGAGCCATGGTTCCTTATTCTTTAGAAAATTCAGATTCAGTTTTTAATCTTGGATGTGCTACGGTGGCAGTACAATTACTTAAAAGTGGTGTTTATATTGTAATGGATGGTAAAATCTTTGATTATGATAAAGTTCATAAAAATAAAGCAGTTGGACTTTTTGAAGGTGAAAATAAATAGATTAATGTAATATTAATACTTTTTGAATATTTTTTGAATATTCATGTGTTACTTTCAATCTAGTTGAGACTGATATTATGAATCTATTTTGGATATTTTGTTAGGTGCAGTTACTAAGTAGAGGTTAGCTATTGATTTATTATGTTGAAGACGATTGTAATATTAGAGAATTAGTGATTTATACTCTTTCTCAATCTGATTTACCAGCAGAAGGTTTTTCTTCAGGGAAACAATTCTTTGAAAAATGTGATAAAGTTATTCCTGAACTTGTACTTTTGGACATAATGCTTCCAGATGAAGATGGCCTAGATATTTTAAAGAAAATTAAAACCATTGATAAAATGCGAAATGTCCCTGTAATTATGGTTACTGCAAAGGGAAGTGAGTATGATAAGGTAATTGGTTTGAATCTTGGGGCTGATGATTATATATCAAAACCTTTTGGTATGATGGAATTGGTGGCAAGAATTAAAGCACGACTTAGAAGAAAACAACCTAGTTCCTTCGAAACTAAAGAAGTAATTGAAAGGGGAAATTTAATCCTTAATTCAAAAAAACATGTAATTTTGCATGAAGGTAAGGAACTTTCTTTGACTCTTAAGGAATTTGAACTTTTAGCATTTTTCTTAAAAAATCCAGGAATTGCTTTTGAAAGAAACCACCTTTTAGAAAAAGTGTGGGGTTATGAATTCGCAGGAGAAACTAGAACCATTGATGTTCATGTTCAAACTTTGAGACAAAAATTGGGGACTTCTTCTTATTTGATTGAAACTGTGAGAGGCGTAGGCTATAGGTTCAAAGGCTAATAAATGAAAAAATTCTTTTTATTAGACATTACAATTGGCTTTTTTATTGTTTTTCTTCTTTCAGGGGTATTTATTTTTGCTTCTTTGGATAAGATTAATGAACAAAATGTTATTAATGAGTTAAAAGATGTTTCTTCTTTGATTTTAAAAAATCCAATTGAAATAAATAAACTTAAAAGTTCAGATATTAATATTAATTATAAAGAAGATTATTTAGAAGAAAAACAAGTTATAAACACCTTGGAAGATAATTATAATTTTCAAAGACGGGGTAATATAGTTTCCTTGTCTTTTGTTTTAATAGACGATAATTTAGTAACCCTTTCAAAAAATATTCCTACTTTTAGTCAAACTTTTCTCAAGTATTGGAAATGGCTCTTTCCTTTAGGGCTTCTAATTTTTGGTATTTTATATTTGTTCACGGTTTTTATTAGCAATAAGCTCATGAAAACTATAAACGGAATTGATTTTAATGAAGTTCAAAAGTTTCCCTATCAAAAAGAATTTCTTCCTTTTTTGGAGAAAATTAATACTCAAAAAAGAGAAGTTGAGAAAAGTGATCTTGCTTTAGCTCAAAGAAGAAGAGAATTTCAAGCTGTTACTCAGAATTTACAAGAAGGTCTTTTGGTATTAAATAAAGATTTGAAGGTTTATTCTATTAATTCAAGTGCTGAACAGATCTTTAACACAACAATTGAAAAGTGTGGAGGAAAGTATTTTTTAGAGGTGAGTAACCATAAATCAATACAGAAAGCCTTAGAGAATGCAACTACCGGAAGGCATGCGGAAGTTCTTTTTAATCACCATTCAAAATTCTATAGAATCTTTTCTAATCCGATTGTCAATAATGGAATAATGAGTGGGATTGTTCTTCTTTTTTGGGATGTTACTGAACAACAAACCGCTGAAAACTCAAGAATGGAATTTTCAGCTAACGTTTCTCATGAACTTAAAACCCCTCTTACTTCCATTAGTGGTTATGCTGAAATAATGAAGGCGGGTATTGCTAAAAGTGAGGATATGGTTAAGTTTTCTGAAAAAATATACCTAGAAGCTAATCGTCTTGTTACTTTAATTAATGACATTATTAAGTTATCTAAATTGGATGAAAGCCAAAATCTTGAAAAAGAACCTGTTGATCTTTTGCATATCATTAATGAAGTTAGTCAAAGATACAGCAAAATGGCTGAAAAAAAAGGTATTTCAATTGAAATTATAGGTCATAGTCAAATAGTTTTTGGTATTTATGGTTTATTGGATGAAATGGTAAAAAATCTTATTGAAAATGCCTTGAAGTATAATGTGGAAAATGGAAAAGTTAAGATTGAAATTTCTGAATCTGAAAATTTTGTAAAATTAACCGTGAGTGATACTGGAATGGGTATTCCATATGAATTTCAAGAAAGGGTTTTTGAAAGGTTTTTCAGAGTTGATAAAAGTCATTCAAAAGAAACTGGTGGTACAGGTTTGGGACTTTCTATAGTAAAGCATGTAGCAATTATTCATAATGCCAAAATATTATTAAAAAGTAAAATTGGAAAAGGAACAACAATAAGTATTATTTTTCCTAAGATTTTAGAAAAAGAACTTGAATAATTAAAACTTGTGATTATACTGAGCTAATGAAAAATAAAAAAGAAGAAAATGATAAACTTGCTCTTAGAATATCACTTGTTGCAGTTTTGACTGCTGTTGTAGTTTTGTTTACATTAATTGTTCGAATTCCGACTTCAAGAGGGTATTTAAACCTCTGTGATGTTGCTATATTCTTTACTGCCTTTATTTTTAGTCCTGGAATTACCTTTATTGTAGCTGGCTTAGGCACCGCTTTAGCTGATATTATTTCTGGTTATGCTCAATGGGCTTTGATTTCATTTCTAGTTCATGGCTTTGAAGGTTTTATGGTTGCTTTTATTGTTCTTAAATCAAAGAAAATAACTAATAAAATAATTGTAGGAATAATTTCTGGAGTAGTTGGAATAATTATTGTTGCTGGCGGTTATTTTTTAGGTGGTGGAATCTTGGTAAATTTTCAAGTTGCCCTAGTTGAAGTTCCTATGAACATTATTCAAAGTGCAGTTGGAGCTGTTTTAGGATTTATTGTTTCAGAGGCAGTTAGAAAAGCTTATCCTCCAATAGAAGAGTTAGTTTTTTAAAACTCATCTTCAAGTTGAAAAGAAAGCCTTTCTTTTGTAAATGGGTGATTGAATTCAAGTAGTTTAGCTTGAAGCATTAGTTTTTCGCCTTTGTTTCCATATAATCTATCTCCCACTATTGGAGAGGCAAGACCTTTTTGGTGGGAGCTATGTAGGCGAATTTGATGAGTTCTACCCGTAAGTGGAGTAAAAAGGACCTTTGTTACAGGTTTTCCTTCATATTTAAATATTTTCAATCTTTCGAAATTTGTAATTCCTATTTTACCCATTTCTTCATCATATATTTGATGTGGGCGATTTTCTGTATCCAGCCTGAATTTCAATTTAATTGTACCACTTTTTTTTAAGACTTTTCCTTCAACTAGTGCAACATATTGTTTGAAAATAGTTTTCGCGATGAATTGCTTTGAAAGATTTTTATGACTTTCTTTATCAAAAGCAAGAACCATAAGTCCACTTGTATCCTGATCAAGTCTATGAACTGAAGGTTGATTAATACAATCTGGAAATAAGGTTTTTACTCTGCTTGTAATGCAGTCTTGGTTTTCAGGTGTTCTTCCAGGGACTGATAACAAGCCATGAGGTTTATTGACAACTATTATGTATTTATCAATGTAAACAATGTCTAATTTTAACATATGAGCCAATAATGGACGACATTTTTGATCACATGGAGGGTAGAATTCTCCCTTTATTTTGAGATCTACATTTTCTCCAAAATAAAATTCATCCATACTTAAAGGAATAAGGCCAAGACTAAAGGCTTGATTTAATAATTTTGGTTCACAACAATCTCCGGTTCCAGTTGGAGGAAGTTTATTAAAGAAAACATCTTTTATCTTTATAATTGTTTTATCAATGCAGGTAAATTCATAAAGATCAAATATTTTTTCTTGAGCTTCTTTTGATACTGCTTTATTGTTAGTACAATTTTTATCTTTTATAAGCAAGTCATAACTCTTTGCAATCAAATTAAATTTTGTTTCATCAAAACAAGGAGGGGCCCATCCCAATTGGGAGTATAAACCATTTATTTGGCCTGAAAAGGCTTTAATAATTTTAATTTGGTTTTTATTATTTTTGCATATCAAGATTCCAATCATATGATTATTAAACTTAGGCTCTAGTCCTTCTTTTAATTTTAAGCACTCTTTTCTTGCTAGTTGATTTGGTAAAGGATAATTCATAATTTGATGATAGCATAAAAAGAAACGTCATAGAAAGCCTTTTTTTGGTCTTTTAAGTTTTTGCTTTACAAAAAATTTACATAAAATAAAGGACCATTACAATTTGTTTACTTTACTAAAAATGTGGAAACCGTCTAGACTTTTGATATGAATTTAGTAATAGTGTTTTTTCAAATTGCCGGAAGTTTGGGTCTTTTCCTTTATGGAATGAAATTATTAAGTGAAGGTCTTCAAAAGGCAGCGGGTGTTAGAATGAAGCGTATCCTGAATTTTATGACAGGAAACCATTTTGTAGCTGTAATCACCGGAATTTTAGTAACTGTGATTATTCAAAGTTCTTCAGCGACTACTGTTATGGTCGTAAGTTTTGTAAATGCAGGACTTATTTCTCTTTCAGCAAGTATAGGAGTAATTCTTGGTGCTAATATCGGAACGACAATAACCAGTTGGATTGTTGCCCTTCTTGGCTTTAAGATGGATATTTCAATCCTTGCTTTGTTTTCAATTGCATTTTCAATTCCTTTGATGTTTAGCAAAAAAATGAAGTATAGAGACATTGCCGATATCTTACTAGGTTTTGGAATTTTGTTCTTAGGAATAAATTTCATGAAAAATTCAATGCCTGATATTTCGTCAAATGTAGGAATCTTATCCTTTTTAAATTCTTTAAACTCTGGATCTATTTTTACTATTATTATTTGTGTTATTATTGGGGTTGTTTTGACTGTTTTAGTACAATCGTCTTCTACCACCATGGCAATTACCTTGACTTTGGCTTATCAAGGCTGGCTAGGAGTCAATATGGCTTGTGCTCTAGTTATAGGTCAAAATATTGGTACTACAATTACTGCTTATTTGGCATCATTAGGCGCTAGTACAAATGCAAAACGAAGTGCTTGGGCTCATATTATATTTAATGTTTCAGGGTCGGTGTTGGCTGTAGTTTTCTTTAAACCATTAATGAACTTTGTTAATCTTATTACTCCAACAGATATCTTTGCACTTTCTGGTACTGCTCTTAGTAGTTCTTTACCCTTTTATCTAGCATTGTTCCATACTACTTTTAATGTGCTAAATACTCTTCTATTTTTCCCATTTATTGATAAGTATGCTCGTATTATCGAGCGATTGATACCTGATACACAGATTTACGATGATAATACCTATCATTTTACTTATGTTGGTGCAGCTTTTATGGATACACCAGAACTTTATATGATTGCAATTAGAGACGAAACAAAGAAAATGGCAAATCTAGCTTCTCAGATGTTTACAAAATACCGAGAAACTTTTAATAAAAAAGATATTGAGATAGAAGAATATATTACCTGGTTTAGGCAGAAAGAAGAGTATGCAGATCAAATGCAAGAACAACTTTCATCTTTCTGTGTAAAACTGATTCAAGATACACAAACTCCAACGAATGCAGCAGTTTTGAGCAGTATTATTCGTGTTCTTGATGAAATAGAATCCATTACAGATAGTTGCCTTAATTTGATTATTCTTACCAAGAGGAGAATTTCCCAAGGTTGGAGTTTTACTGATGAGTCGGCAAAGGATCTTATTGCTTATCAAATGCTTGTACAATCTTTTCTTGATTTTATTTGTCAACATATGAACCAATCCTTAAGTCATGAACAAATGGCTGAGGCTAATGATTATGAAAGTCAAATTGATGGATGGAGAAACATTCTTACCAGTGAAGTTCAAAGTAGATTGACTCAGGATAAAGCAGAGGTTAAGCAAGAACTTGTTGTACTTGAAAAAATTAGACACCTTGAACATATTGGTGATTATTGTATAAATATCGCAGAAGCTTATAATCAGGCAATAAAACACACACCAGTTTTACAAAGAGTCAAAAAAGAAAAAATTGCTCGTTGATAATTTATCTAAATTATCAACTAAGGTTAATTGAAAACCTTCTAGTAAAAATCAAGCCTTAATTTAACTATTTAAATGGGTTGCAGGGGGGAATTCCCTGAAGATTTGAAAAATGTCATTATATTACAATTTTCCTAAATCCCACCTAAAAGTTATTACCCAGTAAACAAAATAGTTCATCAGCAAAATCACATTTAAATGGTATAGATGAATCTTCTTGGTGTTTTTTAAGATTTTCTAAAGTCTGCTTATTTATTTCAAAAGGAATTTCTCCTTTTGAATAATTTCCAATAAATTTCACAAATTCACTTAAATATTCACTACTATGAGAGGGAGCAGTAAAATGATTGCGTTTATTACAAAAAAACAACCAATTATTTAATTTTTTACTACTAAGATGCATAGTTAAAAAATCTTCATAGTTCATATAGGAGAATAGAAAATCAGGTATATCTAATGGTTTTGCCTTATAATGATCCATATCTGAAGCATCATTTCTAAAGTATCGGTCCTTATCCACCCAAATTTTAATTATTGACTTTTTATTATTTTGTCTTACTTCTCTATATTTACTTTTTACTAATGAAAATTGGCCACCATTTGAGGGTTTTGCTACAAATTGTAAAAGTATTTCTTCTTCATCAAAATAACGATTCAGTTCTTGAATATATGCTCTCTCTGAAGGGCCCTCACATACTACTATAATAATAATTTTCTGCCTAAACATTGAAGCATCACCTAACATTAAATATATGGATATGGAATACCTGAAAAGTTTCCTTCAAGATATTGTTTTCTAAAACTTGTTACATTCCTAACACCTTCAAAATCTGAAATTCGTTTAAATTCTGTACCTTTCTTTAATGTTTTTTTAACAATTCCCAATTCAGAAACTCTCATCATATCTTCATCCATTATGTCTGTATTATGGGTAGTAAAAATGAGTTGTGAATTATTTTTGTTATATCTTCTATCTTTAAACAATCTTACAATTTCAGCAAATAAATAAGGATGAAGAGAATTGCCCAATTCATCAATGATTAATATATTTCCTCTTTGTAAAACCGATAAAATAATTCCTAATAAGCAAGCAACTCTTTGTGTACCGGTTGATTCTTCATTGAAATCAAATTGGACCTCATTACCATAAATATCTTTATGGTAGGAATTTATTTCAACTTCAGTTAATGTTTTGGATTTTGGATTACGAACATACTCATGATTATTTCTAAAATTAATTTTCTGATTATTATTTATTTCATTTCTTTTTAACTCCATGCGGGTTATATCTATATCAAGCTTTCTAAGAATTGTTACCACTTCATTAAAAGCATTTTGTAAAGATACATCATCATTAGTTTCAGCAAGTTTTTCTATCCCAAAGGCAAAAGGGAACTTATTTAAACCATAAACTTCTATATTTCTCACAATAAAAATATAAGCTTCTGTTATGAAGGAATTTAAACCCGCATAATTACTTCCGACCACTCTTAAAAAAGGAGTCCGAAATTGTTTTTCAAGATCTAAACATTCGACAGAAAAAATTGATGCAAGCTTTTCAAAAGAATAAGCATCAGTTGCTAAGTTATTAAATTGTATTTTTCTATTTTCAATAGAAAAAATACAAATTTTACCCTGATTAAGTTGCTCATAAATAATTTCTTTATCATCAATTTTAAGTGTATAAGAATATTCATTACCTGATTTTAAAAAATTTAATTTAAAAATTATAGGACTATTATTTGAATGTAATTTATTTGGAGTAAAATCAGATGGATAATATTTGGTTCGAACAATGTGAGTAAAAACTGAGAAGGCTTTTACAATGTTTGATTTACCTGAAGCATTTGCTCCATAAAAAGCCAAGATGGGAACTGTTCTATAATCATTTTCTTCAATAAATGGATACAAATCCATTTGTTTATAGCCATTTGGTGCTTTTTTTTCAGCATAAGTCAATGGTATAGTTACATTTAAAATCGATTTAAAATTTTCTATATGGAAAGATAATAACATTTTTTTACCCTCCTGATAATCCTATCTATATTATTATCTTAAATTATTAATATGTCAAGATAAACAGAAAAAATGTTTATCTTGTTTAACATCAATAATTTTCAAGCAAAATTTAACTTTTATAAGAGATACAGTAATTAGCAAAAACAAATAATAATGCTCCGATTAATTCTATATAATTAAAGAGAGTGATTACTAATTTATCAATTAATAAGGTATTTATTATTAATGCTCACAACTTAAGGAAAATTATCCTAAAAGAATGATTTTTAAAACCTAATTATAAGGTCTGAATTAAAAACTTTTAAGATATACAAAATGAAGTAGTGATTCTTAAAAAGTAGAAGGCTAAAGGTAATAATTTGTTTTCACTCTCAATAGGAAGTTGAGTTTTTTTAAATGTTTTCTATACTATATTTAAGGTTGGTAAATAAACTACAAGTCTTAAATTAGAAAGACCCTCAAAAGTTCTATATAAGGACGCAATAAAAGGAAAATCTAAAAAAATGATAATTTTGCAGCAATCTTTTAGTAGAACAAGAAATCAAATAACTGAATATCTTTTTGTATTTATCTTTAATGAACAGATTACATTTAAATAAAATTGCTTTTCACATACTTGAACATTATCTCTTCTCACTGAGAACTAACTCTATATATAAATTAGAATAAACTTCTAAGCTTGTAAGATTTTAAACTTCATGCTATAATGTGATGAGTACAAACAGAGGAAGGTTGTAACTATTATTATAGTTTACTCTTTTGTAATTTATTAAACCTTTGGATATCCGAGAAACTACAGGAGCAGGATACTTGGTCGCTGTAGTAGTGGGGTGTTTTTTACTTGGATTGAATTCAAAAGGCTTCAGAGAAACATCATTTTATTATTATGGGCATAGAAATAATGGTGATAAAAACCGTTACCCATTTCAGAGAGTTTATAGATGATGTGTCATCCTAGTGGTGTTTCTTTAAAAAGTTTCAAAATTACAGACGTATGGCATTAATCATTCCTTTGGTTTGTTTCGCAATCATCATAAGGAGATTAAAATGAAAAAAACTGTTGGATTCCCAATCGGATCAAAAGAAAACGAAAAAAGAAGGGTTTTAACCCCAACTATTCTAGACCGAATTATTAGTAGAGATTTATTCTATTTTGAAGAAGGCTATGGAGAAGTACTTGGCTTTGAGGATACGGATTATTTAGAAGCTGGGGCGCATATTGCTTCGAGAGAAGAAATTTTAGAAAAGGATATAATTTGTGAACCAAAAATAGGCGATGCTGATTATCTTAAACAACTGAAAAATAAAACTATATTTGGGTGGGTTCATGCTGCGCAAAACCCAGAAATTACAAGAATAATTGAAAAAAATTCTTTAACTGTTTATGCCTGGGAAGATATGTATAAAAATGATAGACATATCTTTTGGCGTAATAATGAACTTGCAGGCGAAGCTGCTATTTTAAATGCAATTCAATGTTATGGTAAACTTCCATTTGCTCTTAGAGTTGCAGTACTTGGAAGAGGAAATGTAGCAAAAGGTGCGATGAAGATTCTTAACCAGTTTGGTGCTATTTGTACTGTTTATTCCTATAAGAAAGAAAAACTTTTCAGAAGTGAGATGGATCAGTTTGATATAATTGTAAATGCTTTACTTTGGGAAGCCGATCGCAAAGACCACTTGATTTATAAATCTGATTTAAAAAGACTTAAAAAAGATGCCCTTATTATTGATATCAGTTGTGATGAAGAAGGAGCAATAGAAACTACTCATCCCACAACTATTGCAGACCCCATTTACATAGTAAACGGTGTTACTCATTATGCTGTAGATCATACCCCTTCTATATTATATAAATCGGCAACAAAGAGTATTGAAAAGGCTACTTTTCAGTATTTTGATAGACTATGTAACGGAAGAGAAACTTTAGCTTTGAAAAATGCAAAAGAATTTATAAAAGGGCAAAGACAGGAAACTCCCTATTTTACAGAACCGGATTCTGAATTAGTAGTATAAAAAATTAGAACATAATTATAAAAATCCTCATTTAGTTTTTTGCTTTTTGGGGGGATTAATAAAAATTTTACAATAATCATTGGTGTCTTAAAACCTTTAAAAAGGTCAGTAATAAATAACAAATAGCATTATAAATTATTACAATAAAAGGAATTAAATTTAAAAATTATCAGTATTCTTTCTTGTTTTTTACTATTTTTAGACGTAAAATAGTGGAAAGTATTTTAGGAGGGGTGGTGTGAAATATAAAAATTTAATTTTTTGTTTGTTTCTTGTAATATTAGTTTTTTTAATTTTAGGATGTTCAGATTCAGAAGAACAAACAGGTATTCTAAAGATTAGTTTTGATTCGGGAGTTTCAAGAACACTTGTTCCTGATATAAGTATGGAGGTTAAATCGTATGAAATTAGTGGAGAGGGACCTGGTGGAAATGAATTTTCTACTCTCGAAAGTAAAGGAGAAGAAGTTATTATACCAAATTTGTACAAAGGCAATTGGACTATTACTGTTTTGGGATTGAACTCTGATGGAATTGCTATTGGGGAAGGAAGCTCTTCTGTTACAATAA
>Ga0265294_10005520_pt1 | contig 15423 bp, 17 predicted proteins | sample MunlanPumphouse3_FD_192504 | JGI IMG/M metagenome (GOLD analysis project Ga0265294, IMG submission 192504) | Groundwater microbial communities from a municipal landfill in Southern Ontario, Canada - Pumphouse #3 | ecosystem: Environmental > Aquatic > Deep subsurface > Groundwater | place... | reverse complement strand
AATGGACGGCGTATTCCTGAAGAACCAAAAAGCATACAGGTACCATGAAAAAGAGGAGTATTCAATCTATCTGTTTGCTACAGTTCACCGGCCAAAAGGGCACCAGTGCTCTTCATTCAGGAAGGTGGCAACCCCGGCAGTGGAAGGGCCGATAAAGACCATCCGCTTTTTACCCCTGTACTGGTCCGTTATTGCCAGAGCTTCAGTCGTAAAAAGGCCATCTCCTCCCACGACGATAACATCTGCCTCTTCCGGAGAGGATACCACACTCTTTCCCAAAAGACGGACAAGTTCAGGAAGATTCCCGTTCACATACATTCTCTCACCCTCAAAGGCAGAACGAAAATTCTCGAAGCACTGGTCGTGGTCGGCGGGGTTACATGCCTGTGCCTTCCGGCAGAGACAGAGGAATCGCACTACCACGCCCAGAATGCCGCAGGCAGCGGTTCGTTTTTCCGGTGTTTCAAGCGGCGTGCCGAACATAAAAGGAATGCGGGTAACCGTCTCAACCGGGTAATCAGTGACCACATCTGCTGTCGATCCACCAAACGAGATCTTCAGGTTAACCCCCCGTTCATACTGGCACTGAGGTGCATCCGGTTGGCGTTCAAACTTGACATTACAGTCATGACACCCGGTTCCCCGGGTTACTTTCTCCATCTGCGTTACGGCATCGGTGATACTACTCATCTCTCCTCCTTTTGTACAATGACGCGGGCAGGTGCCCCGTCACCATCGGTGATCTTCAGTGGCAGTGCGGTCATGAAATAATTTCCTGCACTGACAGCACTGAGGTCAAGATACTCAATAATGGGAATACCTGCACCCAGAATGCTGCGGTGCACATCCCCGGTTCCATTATAACCCTCAATGGAGGGGGTGTCAATCCCAATAACCTGAATGCCGGATGCGGCAACAAGTTCTGCTGCATCTTCATCGATATAGGCATATTCCGGGTCAAATGTTTTCTTTTTCGAATATCCAGTTTTGATGATAAGTCGTTCTGCATCTAACCACGGACGGAGATCCTCTGGACGGATGACAGAATTCCTGCACCCAAGATCGATAATTGTCACCGGGCCGATAAATGTCTCAGGTAAAATTCGGTCTATGGTCAGTCCGTCTTCAATATAATGAGCGGGTGCGTCAATGTGAGTACCGCTGTGACTGCTTGCGACGAGCACGGAAACCCGATAGCCGTCTCTCTGAGACTGGTGGCATTCTGGCACACAGTCGCCGGTATAAGTGCAGTCAGGTTCAGGAAAGGAACGGGTGAGGTCAATAAAGGGCATACCCTTCAGAACCCGTCTTCTGCAGCGTCAATTGCAGCATCAATCTGCCGCTGGAGTGAATCAGGGAGACCCTGTATCTTCACATCCAAAAATCCACGGATGATGGTTGCCGTTGCCTCTTCTTCGTCCAAACCACGTGCCATCAGATATTCAATCTCATCTTGGGCGATTTTTCCCACTGACGCCTCATGGGAGAGTGAGGTATTGGTGAGGCGCCCTTCGATCTCAGGGATTGCATGGATGATACCATCCTCCAATATGAGACCATTGCACTCAATATGACCCCTCGTCTCCTCTGCCATTCCGATGATGTGGGATCTCGATATAACCGTACCTCCCCGGGTTATTACACGGGACAGGAGTTCGGCACTTGAACCTTTTGCTTCCAGTATTGCACGCTGGCCGAGATCAAGTTCAGACCCTTTTGGGGCAAGGATGACTGAACTGAACCGTGCAATCGCATTTTCACCAGTTAAACGGGCTTCCGGATACATCTGGACACGTTTCACCGGTTTCATGCTGATGTAATTGGAGAGGAATGTGCCGTTTTCCTCCACTCTGGCTGAACTGCGTGGGACGACGGTTACATTCTCGCCCCACGTGTGTATCATAGTTGTACTGATGAGGGCATCTTTTCCCACGTACAATTCCGTGATACCATAGTGGGAACCTTGGCCGACAGAGTGGCTGGAGACGCATCCGGTTATAAGGTGCAGTTCCGCTCCTTCCTCGGCAATGATAATATTGTGGACGGTCTGGATGTCATCAGTCGCCATAAACAGGCAGGTCTGAAGGGGGAAGATGTTTTTGCTGCCTTTTTTTGCGATGATGGTAAATCCGCGTGGCTCCTGGGCTGCCACATACCGCGTGTATTCATCCTTATCCTTATCGACAAGATTCCAGTAATAATCTTTAAGCCAATCATACTTTTTGAGTGCTTCTGCTGTCGGAAGCATCTCAATGCCTTCATAGGAGCAGGATGTGTGTCGGATATCCTGATCCGTCTGGAAGAAGCTGCCGCATCTGTTCTCCGAGGATAGTGCTATCCCCGACTGTTCCAGACGCTCCGCATCCTCAGGGGAAAGACCTTCAAATCCGTCTATATGATTGCGCATTCAATACACTCCTGATATCCGCGTTCCTTAATTACCTTGAGTATTTCCCGCGGGTTGCCATGGCATCGTATCTCACCATTACAGAGCATGTGGCCGGTATCTGCCTCCAGATAATCCAGAATAAAACCAGTGTGGGTAATGATTAGGCCCGACTTTTTACGGTTTACGATATGCCGGTCTTTCTCGACAAGCTGGGCAATCGCTTTGCCGATAAGGACAATGTTTTCCAGATCCACGCCACTTTCGGGCTCATCAAGCATAACAAAATCAGGCTGCTGGACCATCAGCTGGAGCACTTCACTACGTTTGATCTCCCCGCCGGAGAAGTTTGCATTCAGATCACGATCCAAAAAAGAATTCATATTCATCATTTCGGCGTATTCATGCGCTTTAGTGGGGTTCCCACCTGACATTACGTCGAGCAGCTTGCCAAGTTTGAGGCCGGAAATGGTAGGCGGACGCTGAAACATCAGGCCCATACCATAGCGTGCCCTTTGATGCAGGGGGAGATTGGTGACATCACGCCCCCGGAAGGTGATCTGTCCTTCGGTAACCGTATAATTACTGAATCCCATTATGGAACGGAGGAGGGTTGTCTTCCCAGACCCGTTTGGTCCCATCAATACATGGGTTTCTCCCACTGGTATCCGGAGGTTTACTCCATGGATAACCTCCTTTCCATCCACTTCAACGTGAAGATTTTCAACATTTAACATGGCATCACCTATATGATCTCTATCTGTTCGGATGTGATATAGGCGTGTCGTCCTTTCTCTGTGATGATTTAATGCAGGCATGACGTCCCTGATGGCACAAACATCAAATTCACTTTCACCCTCCGCACAGATCAATGTCTTATATACCGCGATATGAGTCTGGAGTATGTCACAGACATTTCAGTTCATTGTAGCACGGGCAAAAGAACATCCACAGATCATCCGGAGAAGCCAGATGTCTAAACAGGCATTCTTTTCCAGCAGGGCTGCGAGTGAAAAAGAAATGGCGTGCTCCAATGAGGCTATTTCCCGACCTCCCCACCCCATTATCTCTGCATAAAAGAAGCATTGGGAAAAGAATACAAAAGTATGGGTTTATCCCCGCTCGCGTTCCCAGACGCTGACCGCGTCTGAAAGGCCGGGACGATCATAGATATGAGTTGCCACATAATTTGCAAATTTCACATCTGTGAGATATGCATCATACCTAGTGCGAAACTCCTGAAACAGCTGATTGTATTCTGCAACACGGCGGTTATAATTCCCCACCCCGGTATTATATCCCCGAATATCTCCGGATTGCTTGAGACGTACGAGGGCGCCATTTTTCTTATCCAGAGCAAGGTTCATCTGTTCCAGCTCATTTTCCTGCATTTCAAGGGAAGCCACATCAGTTTTGGCACGCGAGCGTGCCTCTGCTGATGCTCTGTCAATTCGTCTCGTCTCATCCGCCTTTCCATATTTTTTCGTGCCATCCCCGACAGGGATGATAAACAGCTCTGATGTGAGCGTCTTACCATTCTCATACGTCTCCGGGGGGATGCCGATCAGACTCAGATTGGTTGGTTCAATAAAGAGGTACCCGCTGTCACGGTATCCGGGTTCATCTGCAGCAACTCCTACCGCCATATGGGAATCTGCGGGGAAGTAGAGGAGTGAGACGTTATATCCTTGCCGCGAGAGGAGACCTGCGAGAAGAATGCTTTTGTCGTCGCAGTCACCTGCCGTCTCAATAACGGTCTCAACCGCGAATTTTGGCTCTGTTTCATCGGGACTGGTTTCATAGGGTATCGACTGCACATAGACGGTAAGATATTCAAGGTATTCATCGGTTTTCTCTGATGTAATAGGCGCCTCTGCCCTCAGAGCATCAGCAGTGGCAGAATACACCAAATCCATCTGCGGGTCGGTAATAAACGAGAGGTAATATCCTGAGATCCAGTCGTCATCTTCGTTCCATTCACCCCGAAGAACGGCCCGTTTGTCAGCATTGGATGCGGCCTCATACAGACCATCTGGCACGGTAACGGACACTGAGATATTACTCTTTTGGAAGGAGAACGCCAGAGATGATGTGGCAAGACTGCCGTCATCTTCATACGATCCAACCTCTGGATAATCTGCTGAGGGGCCGAAATTGAAGAGAGATGAGCTACATCCACATGCAGCAACCAAAAGAACAAGGACAGGTATCATTAGCAGATACTGCCAGTGGGCCCGTTTCATGAGTATCGATTCTGTCAGGTAAAGAGAAATAACTGACCTTCCTGCCCATCGTTAGTTATGGGTTATGGTTAAGACAAAGGTTTGGTTTACTTTCACCCTCCACGGCATGCATTTTACTACTCATAGCCTGAGAACAGCTACAACAGATGTATGACGGGAGACTGATCACCGGAATTGCAGAGAGATGGGCAGGCGAAGCAACTGCTCCATACGTGATGGGCTCATCCATATCAGAATCAGCAGGATGGTTTCCGGGAATGGTTTCTCCGATGACTGCGCACCGCATGCAACGTTCCCTGATGGCAGAGTATGAAGGGTGTACTCTGGAAGAAATATTTGGCGGCCATGAGATAGAGACTGGACAAGGGGCGTGCTATGCAGTTGAAACATCTGATGCCATACGGTTCCGGCGCCCGGATGTATCCGTTCTTTCCGATGCTATCATACATGAACTTCGCCTGATACCCGGTATCGGTGAGGTAACGGCTGAAAAATTCTATCAAAGAGGGATTCGGACGGTTTCTGATCTCAGGACACATTTGCGGTTTGGTGCGGACGCCCGCATGATTGTTGATGCGACAGATGCGGAAGACTGGGCATTTTTAGAGGCTTATTGTCACATGCGGCTCTCACCCTCCGACAATCTCTCATTACTCTTCTCCCTCAAAACTGCTGTCCCCGATCTCCTCTTTGTTGATATTGAGACTCTGGGTATCTTCTCCCGACCTGCGATTCTCCTTGGCACCGGCAGAATACAGGGCTCACATATGAAAATCACTCAGTATCTGTTGCGTGACATACGGGAGGAACCCGGTGCTCTTTCGGCTGTCATGGCAGAGATCACTGGCACCACACGGCTTGTCACCTACAATGGGAAGGCATTTGATTACCCGTTTATCAGAGACCGCGCAGGCTATTATAGTATTCCTGCTCCCAGCGCACCAGCACATACTGACCTTCTCCATCACGTTCGTCGGCAGTGGAAGGGGCAACTATCCGACTGCCGCCTGGGGACTGTTGAGGGAAAAATTCTCGGCCAGTACCGAGAGGAGGATCTGCCGGGGAGCCTGGTACCATGGTATTACCAGATATATCGCCGCTCCGGTAATCCTGGGCCGCTTGTCCCAATTGCTGAACACAATCGCCTTGATATTGCCAATCTCCCTCTCATCTATGAACGCCTTTTGGAAGGATGCCTGTGCCCGCCAGTCTGACAGACAGGATTTGCACAGACCCAACATACGCAGGACATGTCACGCACCGTGAGGAGTTGGCTGGTGTAGTGGCACAGTATGCAGAGCCTTTTCCGCCGCTGGAAGGCAGGGTGCAGCAATACTGTACGGAGAAAGACCTGCGTCTCTATACGCATCAGGTTGCAACACGCAATCTGGTATCCCAAGGCCGGGATGTGATGCTTGCCACGCCGAAAGCATCCGGAAAAACCCTTGCCTATCCGATCCCTGTTCTGGAAGGACTGAGCAGGGACCCCGATGCCTGTGCACTGTTCCTCTTTCCCACAAAGGCACTGACCCGCGACCAGCTAACAACCATCACATCACTGTGCAGAGACATCGTTCCTGATGCAAACCCGGCAGTGTATGACGGGGACACCCCACAGAGCAGAAGAAAAGAGATACGTGCATCATCACGGATAATTCTCTCAAACCCGCATGAATTGCATCATATCCTCTCGTGGCACTCTCTTTGGCAGCGGATTTGGAAAAATCTCTGGTATCTGGTGATTGACGAAGCACACCGTTACCGGGGTGTTAGAGGGTCACATGCGGCCCTTCTCTTCCGGCGCACACTCAGGGTGGCAGCTCTCTACGGCAGTCACCCCCGAGTACTTCTTGCCAGCGCCACTATTGGAAACCCTGCTCACTTTGCATGCACACTCACGGGGAGGGATGTTTCTGTAATCACTTCATCGGGGCCCCAGCAGGACCCCGGAGTTTTCTGTTTTATAATCCCTATACCCCCCAGGATAAGGCAGATACTACCTATAAGGCGGCCGCATCATTGATGAAATGCTGCATCACAGATGGCCTGCAAACCCTTACATTTACCAATTCACGAAAAGGTGCAGAGACCCTTGCCCGTATGACGGAACGTCACCAGTCCATGAAAATCCCCGCATATCGGGCCGGATATCTCCCCCAAGACCGGCGAGATCTGGAAGACGGGCTGAAGACAGGTAATTTTCGGGGGATTGTATCAACTGATGCCCTTGAAGTCGGTATCGATATCGGAGGCCTTGATGCCGTCATCATGGCGGGATTTCCAGGCACCCGCAATGCAACATGGCAGCGCTCAGGCAGAGCGGGACGGACAACGCGGCATGCACTCTCTGTCCTTATTGCATCAGAAAACCCTCTGGACCAGTATTATATGCGCCATCCCGATGCATTCTTTGGGAAACCTGCTGAGAATGTTGCGATAAGCCCGGATAACCCCTATATTCTGGCGGGTCATCTGCTCTGTGCGGCTGCAGAATTTCCGTTGACGAATGAAGACTGCACCTCATGGTTTGGTCCGTCAGCATCTGCTATAGCAGACGAGCTCATGCGGGGGGGTGCACTCACCCGAACTGAGCGAGGCGCTGTCTACAGCGGTACAGCACGCCCTGCTGATATCGTGCAGATCTCAGGCACTGGCGGCAAACAGTTAAAAATAGTCGCCGGGGGAAAAATCATTGAAACCATAGAGATCGGGCAGGCATATCGGGAGGCACATCCGGGTGCGGTCTTCCTGCATGCAGGAGATACCTATCTGATCTCTTCTTAAGATAGAGAAACCGGTATTATCTGTGCTGAGCGGTTTGATGTAGATTTCCGGACCAGTGTCCTCTCATCAGGGCACCCAGAGTGTGCACGAGAAGAGAAATCCATCCATACTCAAGGATGTTGTCTCTCATTTGGAAATGTCATCATCAGTGAACATTATCCCGCCTACCGAGTGACTCGATACGGCAAACCTGTGGCGACAGAACCTCTCTCTCTTGCCCCTCTCACGTTTGGAACCGAGGCCTTCTGGTTTACGTTCACCCTGGAAGACATAAGACTCCTTGAGCAAGCCGGCTATGATCCGGCAGGTACATTGCATGCGATCGAGCACGCTCTGATTGCTATGATGCCTGCTGTGGTTCTTTGTGACCGACAGGACTTGGGAGGGTTTTCTACCCTCTTTGCACCAGATACCGGCATGCCCACTATCATGGTTTATGATGGATATGAGGGCGGGGCAGGTCTTGCATCCGCAGGATATTCTGACTCTGCAGAGATCATCCGGATGACCCATGACCTGATCACCGAGTGCACCTGTGAGAGCGGATGCCCCTCGTGCATATTTTCACCGAATGTGGATCGATGAATCATCCGCTTGATAAAGCCGGTGCAGCACTGCTTCTTGGAATGATGTGCAACACCGTTGAGGGTGAAACTACCCAAAGGGAACGTGCTGAATAGCCCCCCCTTTTTCATGCATTCACCATTCTGCATTCGGCATTCGGCATGCCATAAAGATACGCCGGTTGATGATGCGCCACGCTAAAATCAGCCCCATGGCATCAGTAGCGGTTACGTAATCTCGTCCCGCATAAAGGGAGATGGGGCCAACTCCGGTTTCCTCTCCCACTGCCTCTTCAAGACGTTGGATAAGCTCAATCCGGAAATCACCATCGAACCGGATGGCGCCCATTTTTCTTCCGTACTGCTCTTCAGACTGGAATCCGATGAGAAAATCCCGTTCCGCAAGGGATGTCATTGCAAAGAGATCTAAGGGGATAACAATATTTTTTATCGTATTTTCAAATCGTTCCTGCAACAAACTGACTGCATACATCCCCCGTGTTTGGGATGGATCATAGACCGATGGGGTGATTTTGAGGATGGCATCAGCATACTGTTTCTGGACGGCCACATGGGCCTCATAATCAGGTTTACGTGCACGAATATCCGCGGACACCTGTTCGGGAGAATATCCCCGTTCTCCGACATCACGGGCAATCTTCCATGCGTATTTTACCTCTTCATCCGGGTCAACATAGCAGGTGAAATCAAACATTTTGCGTAGTTTTGGGGTAGAAAAGGGATGCAAACCCTCTACGATTACTATTTTCGTCGGCGAAAAGGGGGCTGGTGCATCAAACGTTCCGGTCGTGTGGTTATAGGATGGTTTTGGTATTGTCTGGCCGTGTTTCAGAAGAGAGATATGCTCTTCAAAGAGGGAGATATTGTTTGCGTCCGGGTGCAGGGGAGTGATCCCCCGCTTTGTACGTGCCTCCCTGTCAAGGAGGTGGTAATCATCCATTGAGAAATGAGAAACCAGATCGGGTCCAAAGATCTGGCGAAATGCACGGGTGATGGTGGTCTTCCCCGATCCTGAATCCCCCGCAACGCCGATTAGATAAATGCAATTCGAATCTCGTATTGTCTCCCTAAAATTTTCGGTTTCCATTCATGATACCTTTTCATTAGAGCGTAAAAATGTAGCGGTTAGCGGGTGACATGACAGAAGAAAGAAGGCAGATACCTTCTCGGTCGTTCTCTTTTCAGATTTTTCACATAAGGGGATAATCTCGGAATAGTAGCAAAAGGGGAGAAACTGTACACGATAGAATCTCCGTATAAACCAATCTTTTTAGGACTCATGATGCCTGCAACAAGGAGTTACGCATTGATAGCATAGCACGGAAGCAGATTATACATACAGAAAGAATGCAATGAGGAAATCTGAATGATCAATGCTGAGATTATTCATCTCAAACTGAATCAGTAGCCCTAATTACAGCCAAACGGGCAATTTAACCAAAAAATAGACCCCCACTCAAAACGACTCAAATTAAGATGCATACTATTAAGAGTTCGGAACGGTAAAAACTGCATATTCATGACGGATTTATGGGTGTATCTGGGGATAGCAATAATCGCTATTGCAATCGCCTGGGCAGGGGGGTATTATGGGTTCACATTCCACTTTCGGAAACGTTTTCTCACCGTGGCAGACGAATGTATGGATGCTGATTCAATCGAACCGCTCATCGATGAGCTGGAACGGCAAAGCTAAACGGAGGAGAAATAACGATGGTTGAAGTATTAGGTGCAGCCCTTCTCGGAGTGGTATCGCTCTGTTTTGGCCTGCTGTTAGGGATCCAGATGGCACATATCAATTATTCACGACGGCTGACAAAACTTGCAATACGGTGCATTAATTCAAAGACAATTGCACCAGTGCTCGTTGCAGCATCAGAAGAACGTGCCGCTCAGAAAAAATAAAAAAAGCTGTGCAAAAAAGGCAGGTTCAGTCTTTAGCATCCCCTGTGCAATGCATAAGTGCCTCACAGGGAATATTTATTTTTAGCATGTCCCTTTTACTTTGGATCCAATCTCCTGCTTCTGTATGCCAAAGGGGCTGAGAGAAGTGAGTATACGCATACACCGGCGACGATGAATGCGCCTACCAAAAGGAAGACTTCCTCGATTCCGAAGAGACCGGCGACAAGACCCCCTATAAGAGGTGCAATAATTCCACTCCCACCGCGGACGGAATTATAGATCCCCATTGTTGTTCCCATGCCATACTCTCGGCCTGCCTCAACCATGGTGGCACTCACCGCAGGGAAGAAGAAGAGAGCTCCGGTAGCATTCACCAATGATACCACCAAAAAATCGGTAAATGTTGTGCAGAAGGGGAAGAAAACCAGTGTCACCGCAAAGATCAATGCTCCGGGAATAATAAGCACCCTGCGGTTTTTTCGGTCACCGATTCGTCCAAACACCATCTGAAGGGTGCCCGCTAAAAAAACATTCAGCGAGATGATGATGCCGGCGCCTCCAAGAGATATACCAAAAAGTGGAACGAGTAAGGGAATAAAAACAAGAATGCAGATCATGCTGAATTCACAAACAAAAGTGACCAACATGGTGCCGCCATAGAGAGGATTCCCAAAAATACCGCGCATTGCCTGCCTGCCATTGTCATTTCTGTCTTTTGGCCTCTTTTGATCAGGCCTCGGTTCAATGAGTTCTTTTTCTTTGGTTGCAGCTGTTGTGGATGGCAGAAGAGTCCGTTCTTGAGGCAGAAAGAGTAGTACAATCAGGCATGCAAGGGCAGAAAATGTCATGAGGGCATAGAAAGCCGCCGAGAATCCGAAGAGATCATAGATAACACCACCCATCAGAGGGCCGGCACCAAATCCGAAGAGTGTGGATGCCTGATACCGTGACATAATGCGTGCCTCCTCTCCCTTAGCAGCAATTTCGCCCAGATACGCCATTGCAACAGGTGCGATCATCGCTGATGCGATGCCATGCACAAATCGGACGACGGTTAGGAGCTCAACCGTGGGTGCGATGATGTAACCAAGTGATATTATGGCATAAAAGAAGAGTCCTGCTGCCATGATATACTTCTTTTCATACCGGTCTGCGAGCCTGCCGAAAAATGGCATACAGAACGTTCGTGAGAATGCAAATGCAGCAAATACCACACCAATCCAGAATGGCGATGCACCAAGGGTATCTGCGTATACCGAGAGAATGGGCACAACCATGCCGATACCCACGAGTGAGATAAAAACGGATAGCGAAAGCACAAACAAAATGCGTGTTTTCTTGGCCGGGGATATTGGGTTGGGTATAATGGGTGCACAATCTTTCACGGAAATCTCTCGGTATTATTGGTGTATATACATCGTCAGGCAAAGTGATAGCCCTATTCTCCCTTGCACTCCTACACCATGGATAGGTTACTATACCTTTTCTCCTCTCTCCTTGCCCTCTAATCCCACAAATACTCAATTATTGAGATATGCATATTTTTGAGTAATAAGATAAGCTCTGCTCCTCAGTCCGTTTACCTTAGATGAACAAATTCATTGATTCACCGTAATTCAGTTACAAATAATACCAAATAGTAGTTACATTTTCATTGAACTGCCCGTATCGGTGACGAATTTAGTATAAACACAATATTCAAATTGATTCAGTTCACATGATGAAATGTGATAGTATGGGGTTTGATCAGTCTAAATGTATATTTTCAGAGTGTAGTGGGGAATGCCTGACCCGGTGCCCTTATATTTCCTATGATGAAAAAAGAGCAAAAGGGGCAATCCGATCTCTTATCGCAGGAGAAATTGCACCAATTCTTTCCGAGTGCATTACCTGTGCCGCGTGCAACGATTTCTGCCCACTTGGTGCAAATCCGTGGGACCTCATTGCATGGAGGCAGGAACAGACCAATATTCTGGGCATCCCCAAAGATGCAAAACCATCGAGTGACTGGCTCACAAAGCCAGATATGGTTGTCCACGGAAAGAAAGGAGGCCCACTCATCTCAATGGGTGGTATCTTTGAAGTGGTGCCACAGGTTGAATTTTTAACGGGAAAGATGTTTGAGGATGCGACCCTTATTGGCGGCGGTAGCATTGCCTGTGGATTTACCGAGACCCATCTGGGTCGGGCGTCCCGTCCTCTGACTTTTCTTCCGGAATTTATTGCAAACCTGACAAAAGAGGCAGAGAAGTACGGCGTAAACGAGATTATCTTCACCCACGATGCCTGCTACAATGTGGTAACCACCATTGCCATGCAACAGCATATTGAGGTTCCATTCCGGCCAGTTCACATCCTCGAATATATCAGAGACTGGTTGCGCGACAATCCCAGTCTGATTACACCGCTCAATGTCAAAGTAGCTGTTCAGGGGGGGTGCACGACACGCTATGCACCGGCAGGCGGTGACCACGAAATATGGTCAGACTGGCTTGCCGATATCTTTGATTTGATTGGTGTAGAATCCGTAGAAGATAAACGGAAATACACCGGCGATGACCGCCTCTGCTGTGGGTCTTCCATCTTCCATAAAGAGCGTGATCGGGCGATGGGTATCCAGCACATGAACATCGATGATGCCATTCAAGCCGGTGCCGAACGTTATATCTTCATCTGCCCTGCCTGTATTTCGATCATGCGGGCCACATGCAAAAAGATGAACCTTGAACCTGTTTACATCACCCAATTGGTACGACAGGCACTGGGAGAAGACTTGGGGAAGGCAGGTACCGCAGGATTCGGCTACCCGGTGAAGTGAAAGAAACCTGATACCAACATTTAGAAGACAATCATAAACAAGGAGAAAACAATGGTAACATTTACAAAAGAGATGAAAGAAGGGCTCAGAGTTCCCGGAAAAGGTGGAAGTCTGGTATATCTCTGTACATCAAGTCTTGACGGGAAGCCAAACATTGCTGCGATGCGATTTGTTGCAACCCACATGGATGACAAGATTCTGATTGCAGATATGTTCCTCCTGAAAACCAAGATGAACATAAAGGAGAACCCTGAGGTGGCGGTCGCTATCTGCCATCCACTGGAAGAAGGGCGATGGTGGGTCTTCCGCGGAAAGGCAGTCGATATCGAATATGGATTCCCGAGGGACTTTGACTGGTATGGGGCAAATGCAACAGATATCCTCAATGAATGGGGTAACTGGAACAAGTCTGAACCTCCGGATGAAGTGCCTCCCGACATTGTCTTCCCCAAGGCAGCACAGCGGGGTGTTGTGGTCATCCATGTTGAAGAGGCATATTCGATTGAGCCCGGACATGCAGGAGAAAAGATCCTTTAAGGAGGCAGGAAAAAATGACCGTCAAATTAACCGAACGAATGCAGGCATGGATTGAAACAATGGGATGCCATCTCTGTGTGGCTACTCCGCAAGGGGTTCCCTATGTGACACTGGGAAGGTTTGCCTCCGTCACTGCGGACGATGAAGTAGCTTTTGCCCTCGCACAAGATGAATATGGTATCATCAGTACGGCACTGAAGACAAATCCATGGGTTGCCCTTGGGGTATCAAAGCAGGGCGGCATCCGGGCATCCTTCCAGTTCAAGGGCATAGGACGGGTCGTCACCCAAGGACCCCTTTTTACCGGCATTGCAGCAGAGGCAAAAGAAGCACAGGGAATTGACACCTATGCAGTCATCTACGTGAAAGTCAGTGAAATATACTGCACAAAACCTGGTGCTGAGGCAGGTCAGCGTCTTGATATGATGACTCCCGATGAGGTATGTGAATGGGAAAAGAAGCGTTGGCAAGACATACCCCGCAAAAATACAAAATAAGGTACGAGCATGAGTATTGAATCAGAAAAGCAGGAAGGAGTTATAGCAGCAGATAGCAAAAGGAAAATTCCCAAAAAATTTCCTTGGGTCATCCCTTTTTCCTGTGAGGGATGCGGAGACTGTATTGAGGTCTGTCCCACGGGGTCAATCACCCTCGTTGACCTGGGAAGAAAAATTGACAAGGCTTGGATTACCGAGCCGGAAACCTGTATCGGTTGTGGTAAATGTGCCACTGCCTGTGTGGTCGGTGCTGTCCAGATGACTGAATATGTGGAAAGGGCACTCACCCGTTACCGGGAGAATCCAACTCCGGAATAATTCAATTTTTTACTACATTTTCAGACGCTAACGAACGCCAAATGAGGTCAAAAGCACCTCACTGTTGTGTGCACCAAAGTGGCGGACGACACCTGTCGTACAGTCATTAACGGTTATCTCGGCAGGAGAGAATGCAAGACGGGAATCAATGCCCAGAAAATCATTCCCAGCTTCCTTGAAGAGAGTAAAGAATGGTTTCCCGTAATCAGGGGAATTCTCAGATGGCAGGGTTTCAAAGAGGGCATCATACCGTTCAGTGGTGATGCAGACTGATCCGTAATAGATATTGCAGTCATTTGTTGTACCCATCGCCTCCATCATATCCTTTTTCACCGGTGCTATGGGAGAAGAACCCGTAGCATGACGAATCAGTGAGAGATCATATCCGGCCTCTTCGAGAGAATGCATGACTATTGTGACAATCCGTCCGGAGATCTGTATTGATCCGACGAGGCTTCGTATCGGTGCTACGAGCAATGTCAGGTTGGACGGGTCTATCCCACATTTTTCTGCGATATATCCGGCAGTATCAGCATCCGGGAGCGTGTCTGCTTCAAGAGCAATGACGCCCACATCTGCCTCATCCTGATACCCAATCGTGCGGTAGGTGCTCTTTGGCTGGAGAGAGAGGGCACGTCCCGGCCCGGACGCCATCGCCCGGTATGACGGGGTCTTAATGATCCATCCGGCCTTCTGTGAACCTAGGCACGCGATGGGCGGGTGCTGAATCGTGAGGTGAAGAAAGGGAAATGGGATCCCACCAATGGATTCAACGACTATCTCTGTTGTGGCAAGACCCGCAAGACAGGCCTCCACATAGAGTGCACCCGCACGGTAACTCCCCCGCACATCCACGCCACAGTCTATAACTGTGGCACCGTTTCCCAGAGTATGTGCCCGGATTTCAAGCGCCTCCTCATTGGCGAGCATCTCTTCTATGACTGGCTGTACTGTTTTGTTAATGCTTACCATGATTCTCCCGTCTCCTTAGACCACCATTTGTTTGTTCCTGACGTAAATCCACGGATTGAAACAGAAGATACAGATGAGATGAAATGAGATGGTAGGTTTTTCCCCACCTCTATTTCATACGGGTGGAGACCCCCCCCGTGCACCCCCTGCAATGCGCATTGACTCGGATAGAATTTAGTATCAGAATAGCAGTAAGTGAACTGTGGATTCAATCACCCATGCCTTTTCCATTGCCATTCCCCTATTACTCGTAGGCAACACCATACTTGTCCCTTTTGCGGTGATAGGTGCGGTGATCCCGGATATTGATGTGTTATTCTTTTTAGTCTCGGGTGATAATCCATCATGGTATATCTTCACGCATGGCGGAATCACCCAC
>Ga0265294_10005519_pt1 | contig 15423 bp, 22 predicted proteins | sample MunlanPumphouse3_FD_192504 | JGI IMG/M metagenome (GOLD analysis project Ga0265294, IMG submission 192504) | Groundwater microbial communities from a municipal landfill in Southern Ontario, Canada - Pumphouse #3 | ecosystem: Environmental > Aquatic > Deep subsurface > Groundwater | place... | reverse complement strand
TCTTAAAATCTTTATTTGCAAGTAATCAAAAAAAGTGATACCTTATACTTTAAGTCTTTATGATTTTTAAAAGAAAACCCAAAAATTTAGAAGAACTAAAAAATGTAAAAGAGGTTATTAAATATATTGAGGCTTTAGAAAATAAGATAACCTTGCTTGAGGACAGGATTAAAAAACAAGAAGAGAATTCTTTAAATAATTTTAGCAAGTTTTCTATTTTAAGATTTAATTCTTTTAATGACATGGGTGGAGATCAGAGTTTTACAATAGCCCTTTTGAACAAGAAAAGTAATGGTTTTATTCTAACCTCCCTTTTTCACAAAGATACTCAAAGAGTGTTTACAAAACCAATAGTTAATGGTATTTCAAAATATCAGCTTTTAAAAGAGGAGGAGATTATTTTAAAAAAAGCAATAGATGATCAAAGATAATAAAAACAATTTGGAGATTAAAAAAAGACCGCCTGTAGTGGTTGTTTTGGGGCATATTGATCATGGAAAAACATCTCTTTTGATGGCCATAAAAGATTTTAGAGTTTTAGGAAAAGAGGAGGGAGGCATTACTCAGCATGTTGGGGCTTATCAAATTGAATATAATAATGAAAAAATAACTTTTATTGATACCCCAGGCCATGAATCTTTTTCTGCTATAAGATCAAGAGGGGCTAAGGTTGCAGATATTGCAATTCTTGTGATAGATGCATGTGAGGGTATTAAAAAACAAACTAAAGAAGCAATAAGACATATTAAAGAATCGGGAGTAATCCCAATAGTTGCTTTGAATAAAATAGACAAAGAGTGCGCTAATCCAGAAAAAGTGAAGCAAGAACTTTTAGGAGAGGATATTTGGGTTGAATCTCTTGGAGGAAAAGTTCCATCAGTAGAGGTTTCGGCAAAGACAAAAAAGGGGATAGATAGTTTAATTGAAATGATTTTACTTGTGGCTGAAATTGAAAAAATAGAGGCAATTTCAAGTGGAAAAGGAGAGGGGGTAATTATTGAGTCAAAACTTGATGCAAAGAAAGGTCCTACAGCGACTGTTATAATAACTCAAGGGGTGATAAAAGGAGGAGATTTTATAGGCACAAATTCAGTAACTGGAAAAGTGAAAACATTTGAAAGTTTTGATGGTAAGCATTTAGAAGAAGCTTTCTCTGGAGATCCTGTCTCAATAAGTGGTTTTAGTGAGGTTCCTGCCGTGGGAGAGGTTGTTAAAGTATACGATTCTTTTGATGAGGCTAATAAAAATATAAAGCCAAGAGAAATTTTGATTAAAAACCCGGATATAGAGGTGGGAGATAAGGTTTTGAACTTGATAATTAAAACAGATGTAATCGGTTCCTTAGAAGGCATTTTAGAATTACTTAAAAGTATCCCCCAAGATAAAGTTAAATTAAATATCTTAAAGGCTGAAGTGGGAGATGTTAATGAAAAAGATGTTAAGCTAGCTAAAACTTCTGATACCCATATAGTTGCTTTTAGAGTAAAAGTTGATAAGGTAGCAGAAAACATCATTCAAAATACAAAAATAGATGTAGATTATTTTGATATAATCTATGATCTTGCTAAAAAAGTTAGAGAATTGATGGACGCGCTATTAGTTACTGAAAAACAAAGAATAGATGTTGGAGAATTAGATGTTCTTGCAATATTTAGGACAGAAAAAGGAAAACAAATTGTAGGAGGGAGAGTTGTTGAAGGAAAAATAGAAAGAGGTCTTAAGGTAGAAATCTTTAGAGATAATGAAAAAATTGGGGAAGGGAAGGTTGTTGGACTTGAAGTTTCTAGAAAAAAAGTTGATATAGCACATAAAGATAGTGAGGCAGGCATACTTTACGAAGGAAAAGAAAAAGTGCAAGAAGGTGATATTTTGAGATTCTATAAAGAAGAATTTATAAAGCCTACTATATAAATGTATAAAAAAGAGAAGCTTAACAATATAATAAAAAAAGAACTTAGCCAAGCTATTTTAAAAGAACTTGACTTATCTTCTGATATTGTGGTAACAGTAACGAGGGTGGAGGTTTCGCAAAATGGTTTTTTTGCAAAAGTTTACATTTCTGTTCTTCCTGTAGAAAAAAAAGAAGAGATTGTGGGCATGCTAGAAAAAAAGATATTTTTTCTTCAGCAGAATCTTAATAATAAATTAAGAATAAGGCCTGTTCCAAGAATAGAGTTTGTGAAAGAAAAGAAAACAGAAGAAGCAGCAAGGGTAGAAGAGCTTTTAAAAAAGATTAAAGATCTGGAAAAAAATGAGTAATTGTGCTACTATGCTTATGCTTAGGGCGTGGTAGCCAAGTGGTAAGGCAGAGGTCTGCAAAACCTTTATCAGCAGTTCGATTCTGCTCCACGCCTCAAATCCTGCCGCGGTGCTGGAATTGGTAGACAGGACGGACTTAAAATCCGTTGTCAGTGATGATGTGTGGGTTCAAGTCCCACTCGCGGCACATAAAAAACAAGATTTGTATCTTGTTTTTAAATGTCTAAAATACATTTTTATTAAATAGAGCGGGTTTGATTTTGTCTAAAATTTATATTATAGCTAATATAGCTATTTGGAGGTTTTGTGATGGAAATAATAAGACCAAGAATAAGACTCTACGCAGGCATTTTTCGAGCAGACGGTAAATTGCTTGTAAAAAGAAGAGAGAAGGATGAGTCTTACTTTGGAGATTGGAGTCTTCCTGGTGGAGGAATTGAAAAAGAGTTTGTAGACAAGTCTTTAGATGAGAGAATTATTGCTCAGGAACTTGCAAGAAAATTAATGAAAGAAACTGGAATTGATATTGCTCATTATATTCAGCCAATGCCCGCGCTTTATCCGGCAATTTTACCTGTAAATGATTGGGCTTTTGCAATCATTATTGGAGTTGTTGACGAATTTCCATATAAGGGGATATTCAAATATGTTTCTCCTGTTGAACTTTTAGAACTTGCACAAGAATCTACTCGGAACAGGCTTGTAGGTGGCGAAGGTAAAAGAATGCACCGCATGTGCCTTCGTATGTTGGCTTCACGTGATAGTCCAAATTATGATTACAGAAAAGAGGCTGGAGAAATGCTTCAAGAAATCCAAAGAAGGTGGTAATGCGCATATAGTAATTTATGCGCATTTTTTATAATGTGAATCAAATAGATTATTGTTAGAATTAGAAAGTTTTTATATATTGTTAATATATGAAATTTAAATTTATTAGAAAAAGTCTTTTTAGACTAATCCAATAATCTTTTTTCCATTTTTGAAATGAATTGACTCATCCTTTTAAGTACTTTTTCTTTATTATCCAATACATCATCTAAATCAAATACTTTTTTAAAATCATCCATTACCTCTCTTCTGTCCTTTATTCTAATTTATACAAGATATTTCTTTTCAAGTGAACAATGCATTTTTGCAACCTACTTTTAGGATATATTTCATTTATTGCATTATTTATTCCTGTCAGATTATCAGAGATAAAAAGCATCGTTTTTTCATTTTTTTTGTTTTAAATCCAATAATACTTTTTTCCAGTCATGAGCTGATTCATTTGGAATGGAATATATTCCCGAAATTTCTTTTTTTAGGTTTATCTTTATTCCAAGCACAATGTAGATGGCTTCATTTTTACAGTGCTTCTTCTAATATTCATGTGCGGTTGCATCAATGTACATGCAATATATTTTCTATCAAGCCTTCTTTCTTGCCATCTTTTCCTCACTTCAAGATATGTCTTATTAATATTACTTACATATTGAGGGCTCGTATTAAAACCGTAAACATTTTCTAAAACACTCCCTACCGACATTCCTTTGCCGTACAGTTCAAAGCTATTTCTAGTATTAATGAGTTGAATAATCCTATCTCTTATACTTTAATTTCAAATATGCCTGCGAGTGTTTTGGCTAATCTTGAATAGTATCCATTCTTTTTATTCTGGATTCTTTGTTTTTTACAAATTCATTCCTTTTTATTTCAAGCAATGCTTTAAATACTGTTTTCAATACGCGAGAAGATATTTCCTCTCTATTCTCTTTTTTGTTTTCTTGTAATTGCACAATATCATACGGATCTGTGCATAGTATTTCTTAAAAATTTATTTTGGTGTACAATTGTGTTTGGAGACATAGTTTTGTATTTTATGTTTGTTTTTTTGTATACGAGCACAATTTATTTTACACTACTAACAATTCAATACATTGATCTTTGTAAATTCTCTGATTTAAGTATATTTATTATGTGCTCATCTTTAATCATTAGTTCATGCGACAATAATGTTTGATTTGCATATTTTCACAAGAGCAGCTATAATGCTTATTAAAGCAGATTACAGAAGTTCATGCGACAATAATGTTTGATTTGCATATTTTCACAAGAGCAGCTATAATGCTTATTAAAGCAGATTACAGAATTAATATAATAAAATGTCTAAAAAAAATTTTTTAATTATTATTTTTTTAGGAATCTCAACTTGTTGTATGGTTTTTGCATGGTCAGAGCCAAGAGGAAAAATGCCGAAAGATTATTTGTCGCCTATCGATATTAGTGGAGAAAATCAAAATAAACGAGGAGGGTTAACAATTGAAGAAGATTTAAATGTTGTCGGAAGTTCTAATATTTGTCAATTAACTCAACAAAATTGTCCGTCTGGATACTATTCTTCGGATGGAGTGCTTTATGGCACATATAAAATGTGCTGTAAGTCAAATTAGACAAATTTGTATTAAAGGTTTAAAATATAATTTCATGAATAAATTGGAAAAAATATTTATAATTTTATTTTTGATTTTTTTTGTAAATTGCATTATTTTTGCATGGTCAGATCCAAAAGGAGAGATGCCTTCAGGAAGTATTGTTCCTATTAATACTGGTCCAGAAGCTCAAACTAAATCAGGTAGTTTGACAGTTGGAGAATTAACTGTTCAGGGAAAAGCTAATATTTGTCAGATAGTTGCTTTTAATGACTCTGGAACTCAAGCAAAATGTCCACCTGGATATTATGTTACTGAAATGGTTGCCAGTAAAGCTAATGGAGATATGTTATGTTGCAAAGTGAACAATCCTCTTAAATAATTTGGTTTAAAATAAAAATGAAAACAATAACAGTAGATACAAATATATATTCTTTAAGATCTATATTCAGCACAGCTTATATTTTTTTAGATGATTTTTATATCTTTTTAGATCAACCACAGGAAAATAAAGTAACAATAGAGATAAAATCAAAAGATTTAAATTGTGATTTAGACGAAGCAGTGGGTAGATTTAAAAATGAATTAATAAATACTAGCTTAAGATTAAAAATTTCTGAAGATAATAAAAAGATTAGAGAGTTAATTGTTTCATCTGCTCTTTATGGAAAGGTTGAGAATTTGCCTAAGAAGCAGTTAGAATTAGATGACCCTGAGGGGATTTGTAGACCATGGGAGGATGTTCATTGTAAAAATACTAATATCCATAAAGCTGTTAATAAAAACACTTTTAAATCAGATGGTTTAAATTATGTTAAAATGTTTAAATGTGAGAAAAAAGATGGAGATAAAAATTAATAAAAATATTTATAAAGAAAAAGGACTTAAAAATACAATTAAATGCTACAAACATTTAGTAAAAATAGATTTACGAGAAGAGGGGGATTATTTTGTTGTCAAGATGATAGATATGGGTAGAGGGGTTGAGAAAGTTATTAAAGATGAATTTTGTAATTATTTATTGTTTGAAACAAGTAAATGCCTTTAAATTTTAAAAAAATAAAAATAAATAATGAAAACATCGGTTTTTTTAGATTTAAAAAATTAGGCAATGAGTATTTATTAACTAATGACGTTACATATATTAATTTAAAAGAAGAGGATTTTAAGAATTTTTTAGAGGGAAAATTAAACAAAGAGAGCGAGGTTTTTAAAGAATTGGCAGGAAAGGGGTTTGTAAAAAATCGTTTTCCAACGAGTAATATAATTAAAAGATATTGCAGTAGATATCATTTTTTATTAAAAAGAGGGGTTGCTTTACATATAATAGTTGTTACAAAAAGATGTAATCATCTTTGCGTTTATTGTCAGGCTGGTAGAGCGGAATTACAAAAAGAGAAATACGATATGACAGAAAACACTGCTAAAAAAACAGTGGATTTAATTTTTCAAACCCCATCTAATTTTATTACAATAGAGTTTCAGGGAGGAGAACCTTTGATGAATTGGGAAGTAATTAAATTTATTATTAAGTATGCAAAAGAAAAAAACAAAATTTTTAAAAAGAAATTAAATTTTAGCCTAGTGACAAACTTATCTTTAATGACAGATGAAAAATATAATCATTTAATCGATAATGATGTATATATATGTACTTCTTTGGATGGGCCAGAATATGTACATAATAAAAATAGACCTTTCTATAATCAAAAAGGAACTCACAAAACGGTTGTTGATTGGATAAAAAAAGTAGAAAAAATAGAGAAAGAAAAGAAATCATTAAGAAGAATCTCAGCGCTTCCAACACTTACAAGACATTCTTTAGAAAACATAGAAAAAGTAATAGATGAATATATTAAATATAATTTAATTACGATTCATTTAAGACAGCTTAGTTTTCTTGGATGTTCATCTGGGGAAAAAAGCAAAGATGATTTTGGATATAGTGCTAAAGATTTTATTGATGCATGGAAAAGAGGAATGGATTACATAATAAAAAAGAACATGGAGGGTGTTGATATTAGGGAAAGAGGGACCATGATTATGTTAAAAAAAATAATACACGAAGTTGATCCGAGTTTTTTAGATTTAAGAAGTCCTTGTGGCGCAGGAATAGGTCAATTGGCCTATTTTTATGATGGCAATGTTTATTGTTGTGACGAAGGAAGAATGGTAGAAAACGACCTTTTTCTTCTGGGTAATGTTTTTAAAAGTACATATAAAGATATTGCAGAGGGATCTAAAACAAAAACACTTGTTACTGCTTCTACTTTGGATAATTTTGCTTGCGATGAATGTGTTTATAAACCATATTGTGGTATTTGTCCGGTTTTAAATTATGTTTTGTACAATAACCTTTTTCCAAATATCAGAGCGACTGATAAGTGTAAAATACATGAGGCAATGCTAGATTATATTTTTTTAAAAATGAAAGATCCAGAAGTATTAAAAATTTTTAAAAAATGGATAAAATATAAATAAAATACAATGTTTCATTTTCAATGGCATATAACCGAAAGATGCAATCTTTGTTGCACACACTGTTACAAGGAGGAGAAATTTATAAAAAAAGAACTTACAACCTCTCAGATTTTTGAAATATTAGATAAATATTATGAACAGTTAGATATTTGGGGACTAAATAAAACACAAAACAGAATATCCTTTACGGGCGGTGAACCTTTTATTAGAAATGATTTTTGGGAAATTTTAGAAAATTGCTACAAACATAAAGAAAAAATTACTTATGGTATTTTATCAAATGGAACATTCATTAATGAAGAAATTGTTAGTAGGTTAAAAGATTTAAATGTAGCATATGTGCAAATTAGTTTAGAGGGATTAGAACAAGTTAACGATCAGATTAGAGGGAGGGATTCTTTTAAAAATGCGGTTAATAGTTTAAAGTTATTGGTGAAGAATAATGTTTCAACTACTATTTCCATGACGATTACGAGTAAAAATTTAAAAGAAGTTCCCAAGATGATAAAATTAGCAAGAGATATTGGAGTGGGGGGGGTTGGCATAAGAAGATTAGTTCCTGTTGGGATGGGGAAAAAAATGCAGGAATCAATGATTTCTCCTCAAGAGGTTAGAAAATTATTTAAATATGTTTTAGGCGAGAGGAATAAAAAAGGGTTATATATAGGAATAGGTTGCGAGGAGGGATTGTTGGCACAAGAGTTACATTTGCCTAAAAATATTTGTAATGCTGGATATCATAGTTTTTCTGTAATGCCCAATGGAGACGTCTATCCTTGCAGAAGACTGCCATTGTTTTGTGGAAATCTGCTTGAAAATAGTTTTGAAGAAATAATGAAAAATAGTAAAGAATTAATAGAAATTAGAAATTTGAATAATATAAATAAAACATGTCAGTCTTGTCCATATTTTAATGAGTGTTTGGGTGGATCTAAATGTATAGCTAGTGCTTATTTTAAAGATCCCTTTGCGCCAGATCCTCAGTGTTGGAGATTGTTCAATGAATTACCTGATCCTAAAGAAAAATTTGAGAAGTGTGATAAAAAAACAACAAGAGGTTTTAAATATTTATGAAATATGAAGAATAGGTTACCTAAAATTAAAAAGAATATCAATGATTTTTTAACCGAGGAGGAGGGAAGTATTAATAAAAAAACTGCTGCTAATTTGGCAGTAACAACCGTTGTTTTGGGAGCGGTTTTTTACGGATCATGCATAGAAGCTCATAATAGTTATTTAATGAATGATTTAGAGTGTGGAAAACATGTTTCTGGTCCAGGAGAACATGATGTGCCTTCCCATACAAGTTATTTTCAAAATACAGATGAAAGCGGGCTTCACAATTCTCATACTAATCACGATTCTTGCCACACATCTCACGATTCTTGCCATAATTCTCATAATTCTTGCAACACTCATGGCTCTCATAATTCTTGCAACACTCATAGCTCTTATAATTACGATTCTCACAGCTCACATAGTTCATGTTCTTCTCATGGTTCACATAGTTCTTGTGCTCCTCATAATTCTCAGAATTACCCTCATCAGAGTGCTGATTATTGGCCTTATCACCATTATTCTGTTGGTGGTGAACATGGCTCTCATAGTTCTTGTTCTACTCATGGTTCGCATAATTCCTGCAGAACCCACAACTCTTCTTATCCTAGCACTCATAACTCTCACAATTCCTGTTCTTATCATGGCTCCCATAATTCTTGTTCTTCCCACAGTTCTTATAGAAAATAGCATTAATAAATAATATAAAAACAAATATGAATAAAAAAAATATGATTATCATAATTTTAATCCTCTTAACAGTTTCTGTTTTATTTCTTTTTTATAGGGAATCTAGTTTTTTAAAGAAAAATGAAATAATTAAAGCAGGTAATTATATCCAAAGTAGGGAATATGAAAAAGCCGAAAAAGTTTTTTTATCTATAATAAAAGATAAAAAGAATGATAATTATACAGAAGCTATACAGCAATTAGGAAGACTTTATTATTTTCAACAAAGATACGGCGAGGCAAAAGAACTTTTTGAAAAATTATCAAAAATTACTCAAAATCAAAATGAGCTTTTAATTTATTTAATTTTAATTGCCGAAAAACAAGGAAATTGTGATTTAGCGCTAGAATACATAGCAAAATTTCAAGAGATAAATTCAGATAATATCTCAAATTTTGGCAGTTTTGGGGAAAATATTTCTTTAGTTTTATCTAGATGTTATTTAAGTAAGGGTGAGATAGAAAAAGCAAAATATTCCTTAAAAAAAAGTCTTGAGACCAAAGATTTAGATGAGTTTTATAAAACTAAAATTATTTTACAAGAAGGAAAAAACTTTTTAGAATTGGCTGATTACAAAGAGGCTAGAAATTATTTTAAAAAAGATGAGTTAAGTAAATCTTTGACAAAAACAGAAAAAATAGAATTAAATCATCTTCTTTCCATGACTTTGCTTGGTGAACAAAATTATAGTGCTATTTCAAAAATGTCAGAAATGCAAGATTTTTTTCAAGGAAGTAGGGATAGTTTAATTTTTGCTTTTTTTAGTTCTGGTATGGCAGATATTAAACAAAATAGAATAAAAGAAGGTAGAGAAAATATGAATAAGATTTTCAATATAGTTATTAAAAATCTTGATATGAAAGAGTTTTATAATTTTTATTATTATAGCTTTTTAAGATATTATGGGTTAGGAAAAGCAGATATTATTGAAAAAAAGTATGAAAATGCAGAAAATAATTTCAAAAAAATAATTGAAATTTCAGAAAAAATTCCTGCTTCAAGATATGAATCTTTTATAGAAAAAAATAATTTAATTTTTTTAAGGCTTTTGGCTCATTACGAATTAGCATTAATTAATCATGATATTAAAAACGATTTTGAAAAATCAAAGCAAGAAATTAATAATGCGCTTGATATAATTAATGAATTAACAGAAAACGAAAAAAGAATTATTAGCTTAAAAGAGATTGGAAACGAAGGGTCTATTGTTGAAAAAATTAATAATTTTAATCTAAAGCCAAATGAAGAGAATTGATATAAAAACAGGTTTTCAGTGTAATAATTGTTGTAAATTTTGTATACAAGGAAATAAGCGTTTTTTAAAAGAGGATAAGACGACAAGGGAAATCGAACAGATATTAGAACAAAATTGCAAAAACTTTGATGGAGTTGTTTTTACAGGGGGAGAAGTGACGATTAGAAAAGATATTTTTGAAATAGTGTATTTTGCTAAGAAATGTGGATATAAACAAATACAGATTCAAACAAATGGAAGAATGTTTTTTTACATGGATTTTTGTAAGAGATTAATTGATGCAGGAGCAAATGAATTTGCGTTAGCTATTCACGGATCAACAAATGAATTGCATGACAAATTAACTAGATCCAAAGGAAGCTTTAGGCAAACACTACAAGGTATCTACAATTTAAATAAATTTAAACAAAAAGTAATTACAAACACAGTTGTTACTGAAATTAATTATAAAGATTTGGCAAGTATAGCAAAAATGTTAATCGATGCAGGTGTTTTTCAGTATCAATTTGCTTTTATGCACATAAATCCTATTATTCAAAATGATGAAAAGCTAATAGAAGAAATTGTTCCTAGATATAAAGAAATTAAGCCATATGTTGAGCAAGGAATTCAATTGGGGCTAGATTCAAATGTTAGGGTGATGGCAGAGGCTTTTCCTTTTTGCACCTTGAATGAAAAATATTATAATTGCATTTCTGAAAATTATATTCCAGAGACTATTATTATTGAAGATAATGAGGCAAAAGACTTTAAACAAATAAAAAAAAATTGGGCAAAGATAAAGGAAAAAAAATGTAAAGATTGCAAATTCTATGAAAGATGTGAAGGGCCATGGCGTGAATATGCTGAAATATTTGGATTTAAAGAATTTATACCAATAAAGAATAAAATATGATAAAAGATTATATTATAACATATAGAAGCTTTGAGCACTACGAGGTTTTGGGTTGGGTAAGAGCTGAAACACTTAAAGAAGCAAAGCAAAAGGCTATACAAAAATTTGGGAGAGAAATTAAAAAATATGAAGTAATAGACGCGATGATTGCAGAATGGTCGCATTCTGATAATATTCATTTTTAAATTATCATGTTTTTTAGTTTTTTTGAAACAATGCTTTTAATACCAATCATCACGGTTGGTATTTTATGTGTTTTTACAGATTTAAAGAATAAAAAAATACATAATAAAGTTATTTTATTTGGTTTTGGATATGGTTTTATTGTATTTTTGTTTTTTGCATTTAATCAATGCAGCGAGTTTGATTTAATAAAAGCATTAATTAATTTTATAGTCTCTGTTTTTGTATCATATTTTTTATGGGTTTATAATTTTTGGTCTGCTGGAGATGCAAAATTATTTTGTTTATTTTCTTTTCTCCTTCCTCTAACTTTTTATGAAAAAGCAAATTATCCAATTTTTCCTAGCTTCAATATTTTAATTACTTTATTTATTTTAATTATAATTTTTTTATTATTTTTAAGCATATTTAATTTTTTAAAAGAAAAAGAAAAAAAAGCTAATATTAAGCTTTTTGTAAATCATATGATTAATTTCTTTAAATTTTCCTTTATTTATGTTTTTTTATTTTTAATATTTCAAAAACTATTTGTAATATTTGATGGAGGGGGCTTAAAATTTGAAATAACTTATGTAGTTTTTATATTTTTAACAATTCGCATTGTAAGAAAATTTTTAAGTACCAGATTTTTTTTAAATTATATAATAATATTTCTCACAATAGCTTATAGTTTCTTTTTATTTTTTTCAGGACAGGAAGAATTATTGCAAAATATTTTTTTAAAGGTATATGTTTTTTTGGGCATTATTTTTTTGATAAGAGTATTAATTGATAGCTATATTGATAAATGCGAAATAAAAGATGTGAAAATTAAGGATTTAAGAAAGGGGATGCTTGTTATTTTAGACAATAAAGAAGTTAAAAAAATAACCGATGATGAAATAAATAAAATGAAAAATTTTTATGAGAAAAATGACTCAATAAAAACTTATAATGATTTTCCGTTTTCTTTATTTATTTTTGTAGCAATTATTATTACTATTTTTTTAAGAAGTTCGCTTTTGATTTTTATTTTTTAATGAAAGTTTGTGATATTGTGACTTTGAAGTAATCTAAAATAATACGTTTATAAAATTAGGACTATAAAAATATAGTCCTATTTTATAAATAGTGTTTTATTCAATAACTTCAATATATGCTTTTTTTACTCCAAAATTTGTAGCATCCTCTCTTGTAGGGAACCAAATATCCAAATTATATTTTCCTTTTCTAAAGTGCATTCTATCTTCTACAACAAACTCTTTATCTCCATATAATTCAGGGATTCTAATTTTTGTACCAAACGGTAAAAGATTATTAGCAACTATCCCATCTTCAACATGCTTTAAAGATGCTGTAATAAAAGGCGTTGAGTCAGTCTGATCTTCTGTTGAAGAGTAGCCAGTTAAAAGCATGTAATAAGTTTCTGTAGGTTTTTTAATTGTGTTGTAATCAACTCCGAAACTTTCTATAACTGTGTTTCTTTGTGTTAAAATTGGCTTTTCAACTTGTTCTATTTTTTCTTGACCTCTAATCTCTTTTCCTAGAGGGAATAAAATAAAAGAAAAAAATAGTAAAAAGAAAAATATATTAATAAGTTTTTTCGTGTCCGACATGTATAATTTGTTAAAAATAAAAACCCGTTTAAAGGGAACTCTTTTATTATCGCAAAAATAATAAATTTGTCAAGGGTTTTTAATAAAAAAACTGTAAAAAGTTTGAATTATAATCTAAAAGTTTTTACAGCTTCTTGTGCTTCTTGCCAGTTTCCATTATATATGTGCAAAGAATCACAGCTATCTACAATTCTTGCAATTTTACAATTGAGAGGCGTAGCAATGTCTCTGTTAATCATATTGATTAGAGCAATTAAATTTACATGCCATGCTCCAAAGAGATCCCTTGACCTCCAGTCAAGGTGAATTTCTATCAATGGTTTATCAATAAGAGATATCCATATTCTTTGTAGGCATGGAGGACTTTCCGAGAAAGCGTCTATACTAGGAATCCAAGTTGTCATTTGGTGTCTGTTTGAAAAAATCTCGTATTCAATCTGTTTTTGCAGATTTTGCTTAAGAGCTTCAACTTGATCAAATGTTTCTGTTCCTGCTGGATAATACCTAAAGCGTTCATAGTATGTATAAACAAATTTTTGGTTATGTCCATCAGGAAGGCTTCGTTGCCAATCAATGTAATCCATTGTATATTCATCAACATATTTTTGAATATAACCTGGACCAAAATGGAATCTTGAGTCGTTGCCGAGTTCTTGTACGCCATTTAAGATTTGTTCAACAGCTTTTCCTTCAAGGGCAACCTTTGAACAGATTTCGCCGCGAAGAGCTTTTGGTTCATTCTCATCGCCAAAACGAATAGGTGATTCGTTTTTAAGACATTGCTGCAAAAGCTTTGCCCACGCACTTTGAAAATCACTGGATTGCAAAGTATATATTTTTAATTTTCTTGCCATATGAAGCACAACCTCCTGTGCTACCTTTTTATTATTACATGTTTTAATATAAGTCAATTATTTAATAGAATAAATTTATAAATAATTTGAAATTTTAATCAATGCAAGGTATAATATAACTAAGATTATCAGTAATAAAAATCATTATGTTTAAAAATGATAAAAAATTATTGGTATTATTTTCTTTTCTTATTTCTCTAGTTTCTATAAATATATTTAAAACAGAAAATGTTGTTTTGGCTTTAAAAGACACCACTCCTCCTATTGTTACTTTAGAAAATTATGCCAAAGACACAATTGATATTTATAAGATAACCGCAAATGAAGCTTTGTCTTATTTAAAAGTAGGAATAAGTTCTGATCTTTATGTTTTACTGCACAAAGATCTTGATAGTGTTTGGAATATGGAAGTTAAAAAAGATGGTGGAACCTTTTTGTTTGTTGATGTGTTTAAAAATAGCAGCGACTATTCTTTAAATTATGCTGGATCAGTAGCTAAATTAATCAAAAATAAAGATGAGACACAATTCATTTTGGAAGTATCTGGACCTATAATAAAACAATTGAGGGCTCAAAAAAATGTTCCGGTGTTAGTAAAAGATGTGACGGAAAATGAGGCTTCACTTAATTTTAAGAATGATATAAAAGAAGGTTCTTTTAATGATAGTGCTATTGATCATCCTCTTAGAATAGCTAACTTAAATGCAAAATTTCCAAAATGGACAACTTCAGTAGAGGATATTAAAAAAGGAGATGAAATAAAACTTTGCGCATATTATCATAATTCTAGTAATATTATTGCTAAAAATACTAAAATTATGTTATCTTTTGATGAAGGAAAAATTAAATCAACCATATCGGCTGACAATTTTAATGAGTATGTTAGCAGTTTAAATATTGCTCAAAATATTGAATTTGAAAATATTGCAGAATGGTATCATGACTACAATGGAGATTATGAAATTGAAAATGTGATTTTAAATGACGGACTAAAAATTAGTTTAGGGGATATTAAGCCGGGATATATGCCAAATGATGGATATATTATTTTTACAGGAACTGTAAAATAAAAAAAGATCTTTGTTAGATCTTTATTCTCATAGCTGATATTTCTTCTTTTGATACAAAATCTGAAACTTGGCAAACTCCATAAATGTTTTTTGCTCCTGTGCACTCGTGTCTCCATTTTACATATTCAATAGCATCCTTTTTGTTGCGGAATGAATAGCTTTTGCGATCGCTTTGTAATTGAAGTATGTTACATCCTTCATTTAGAAAAAGACGATACCCTTCGTTTCCGTCTGTTAAAATTCCTATGGCGCAAAGGAATTCTTCAATGTCCCATTCGTAATCATCTTTTGCCCCATGGCGTTGTACATGAGGATGTTTACACGCATTCCAAAACTTTTTCATGTTTATGGAAATTTTACCATTTGCAATTTCTATAAATTTTTTTATAAAGCTTTTTCTTTTGTCAATGTATTGCTCTGTGCGTTTAAAATGACACGAAGGACACATAAAGGGGAATTCATATCCTGGTTTTATTATTACTCGCTTTCCATTCCAATTAAAATAAAATTCAGCATTTTCTTTGATTTTTTTACCGCAGAATACACATTCGTTCATGTTTTGTACACCTCGCATTATGTGCTAAAAAGATATTAACATAAGTATAAACTAAAAGCTACATTCTACTCCGAACTG
>Ga0265294_10005518_pt1 | contig 15423 bp, 13 predicted proteins | sample MunlanPumphouse3_FD_192504 | JGI IMG/M metagenome (GOLD analysis project Ga0265294, IMG submission 192504) | Groundwater microbial communities from a municipal landfill in Southern Ontario, Canada - Pumphouse #3 | ecosystem: Environmental > Aquatic > Deep subsurface > Groundwater | place... | reverse complement strand
TTCAAATTCATTAATATATTCATTGTATTCGTAATCATCATATTCATCTTCTAAGAAGATATTATTGGGATCTATCAATAATTTATATCCCTTATAATTATTATCCTCTATAAGTTTGACAATATTACCTTCAACTTCAAATATATCAAAAAATCCTTTTGACCATCTCATCTTTTTTACTAGACTTTCTAATAGATGTTTTGCCGATAGTAGAATCTGAGTTAGTTTAGAAGATACCTCTTCAGCTGCTAACTTGCCTATATTGATATCGTGATTTGTGTGTGCTAAATCTCCATAACATTTATAGCATATTCCTTGGCCTCTTGAGCCGGATGCACATGTCATTGGTGATCTAAAATATAATGTTTGTCCTATAAGATGTTTAAACATCTTAGGTTTCATAAGATATTCTACACTATTTGGAGATGTTCTAAAATATCGATTCTCAAACATCTCAAGCATTTTATAATCATTAATTTTAACCATTTCAAAGTTTTTAGTATCACAAGAGTAATTGGGATCTGAATATATAATTGTATCCATATTATTTAATCCTAATAATCTTGCAAAGTGACCTGAAGAACCGACATTCATTTTTGTTAGAATCTGGGCGGTTCTTCCAGTACTGGATTCAATAAAATATGATAATATATCATTAACCCCACCAGTTAAGAAATTTGTATTTATTATTGCAGGAAATGCTCCTCCTTTTCCATCCGGTTTAGATCCTATATTAATACTAAATTCTTTATATTGTTTCGGATTGATTCCTTCTCCGGCTCTAAAGGAACTTGCAAGACAATGATCAGAATTTTTAATATATTCAATTGCTTTATTTGTATACCCCATTCCGACATTTTTTACATCCTCTAATGGAATCTTTGACAAATCAGCATGAATAATATCATTGAATTCTGGGTATTTATTCATTAAGTCAATTGTGTCTTCGAGATTTATTGTATTACATAAGTACATACTGAATTCATCGATGTATTTATAGGTTTCTAATGTATCACTTATAATTCTATTGAGTTCAATATTACTATATTTTTTTCTATTGATATCAATAAAATGATCATCAATATAATTTTTTATAGTATTCTTTGTTATAGCTTCTTCAAAGAATATATATTTTGGTTCAATTAGAACATTGGTTCTCACCATTAGATACCACATTATAATATTGAAGAAATAATCCATAATGGATAATTCTATTTTGATTTCATTTCCAAAATCTACAGTTATAAATGTAGATTGGACAAATTCTGTTTCGATTCCATCTCTCATGATATTAAGAATGGAATTAAGATGTTCTTGATAGTTGTTAATATTGATAGTAGATACATCTACTATCATTTTTCCTGTTTGTACCAATTCTGCATATGGACCATAATTATTAAGATTACTTAACATTTAGTTCCCTCCTATTAGAATTGCTTTATTATATAGTTATAGGTCATATAAGATTTAAAAAATATCTTTATATTTATATTATTATAATAATATATAACTAAAAAATATAATAATAAAGACAATAGCCAATTGGCTATTGTCTTTATAGTTACTTTCTGAGGAATGCTATTGGTATTTTCTTTGAGAGATACTCTTTTTGTCCGATCTTTGCGGCTCTTCCAGCTTTGCTACCATATTTATTTGTAATTTTCTCAATTAGTTCTTTTTCTTTCATTCTATTCTTAACTAATTGATTCCATAATACATCATCACTATCTTTAGCAAGTTGGAATGCAGCCATCTTCATTCTTCGAGAAAGATCATCACTTCTACTTAATCTCACAAGGGTTTTTCTAGAAATTAAGCCAGCTTCAACCATAGCGGTTGCTTCTTGGGAATTAATAAATTCCTGTTTCTTTTCATCAGTAAGGTGGCATAATTCATCAAGAATATAACTTTCTAGAAGTTCCCCTGGGTTTTTAAGCTCAGCCTGAATAGCATTCTCATCTTGTATACTGTATATACCCATTAGTATTGTCCTCCTTTATCTTTTAATTTGTATTATTAATATCTATAATTTATAGATTTATTTAGATGTTATTCTCTTTATTATGTAAACTGTTAGATAAATACATCATATTGAACTATTTATTAATACCATAATAGATTACTGGAGGTAGAATAATGGAGGATAATATATTAAATATGCAGATTATTGGGAAATATAAAGAAGTAGCATTACGAATGCTACGATATTCTTTCCCATCTTTATCATTTAAGGAGATAAATGAAGCATTAGATTATTCTATCATAAAGAGAATGAAAAACCCAGAAGCTGTATTAAATAACAATTATTCTAATAAAGTTATTAATACAACATTACTTGATATGACAGAATATATCTTAGAAAGGCGGCCGATATTAACATCTTGGGGCGTCCTATTTAAGAAACATGCGGCTATACCAAATCCAATAGCAAAGATGCTTGAAAGTTTTATGGATGGTCGTGATATCCATAAAAAAGAAATGTTCAAATATCCAAAAGGATCAGAACAGTTTGAAAAATATAATTTATTACAACAACTTGACAAGATCGACGCTAGATAATCGCATTGGCGTCGTTAAACCCTTCTAACTGCTGGAAAGCCCTAAAGCTCAGTCTACTACAACGTAATCTGTAAAGATAAGCGTGAAAGTTGTCGAAAGACAGAAAAAAAGACTGAGATGGTATATGGTGAAATCCCTAAGTACTGACGCCAATGGGTAATCAGCATCTAAGTTGCCAATTAAGGAGGTATTATAAATTGAATATAATAGAATTTATTCACACAAAAGATGAACAAATATGGGTAGATCTAGATTGTTTTGATATATTACCAAATAAATATGAAATAAGTAATTTTGGTAATTTCAGAAGAAAATATGATAAATATCCATTAAATTCATATATTCAAGTTAATAAATTTGGAGCATATGCTACAATAGCTTTACAGACTATACATAGTGGTCGAAAAACTAAAAGATTTTTAGTACATCGATTAGTTAACTATGTTTTTAATCAAATTAAGGATTATAATTACATGCAAGTTAATCATATTGATAATAATGGTCTTAATAATTATTATGAAAATCTAGAATGGGTAACATCTATAGAAAATGTAGCACATTGTTATAAATGTCTATTTACAAATCTAGAAATTTATAATGTATATGAATTGATAATACAAGGATTTAGTGATGATGATATAGTATATATATTACATCTGAATGATAATATATACACATATTATATGATAATGGATACTAGATTATCTGTATATAATAATACTAATGATGATTATAATATAGATAATATCTTGTATAATAGTTCCAACTTCACAAAGGAACAAGTTATTATTATATGTGAAATGCTACAACAAAATAAAACTTATTTAGAAATGGCCGATAAATTAAATATAGATTTATCAGATTATAAACATAAGAAAAGTTTTAATGCATGTATAAGTAATATAAGAACTAGAAAAAGCTATTATCATATATCCAAAGATTATAATTGGTAAAAAGTTCAACGACTATCGAAACCACATATATTTATATATGGAAGGAAGTAGAGTAGGATTAATATCCGAAATGGAGGGCTTCTCGAAAGAGAATGAAGATATAGTCTAATCTTTAATGAAAATTAAAGTATCCGTAGAGCACCATACGTTCTTATACGCCCATGGTGCCATTGAATGCGTTCTACGGGGCTTGCGGGCAATTTTCATGTATCTATTATAATTTACATGTTGCTGCTTCAGTAACTACTCAAGGAAGATCTTTAATATCTTCAGCGGGAATATTATTTGAGATGTTTCTAGCTAATAGTGTTCAATTTGGATCTTTAAATGAAGTTGTGACATTTATTGATAATGTCGTAACTGAAAAGAGAACATATGATGATAGATTAATTTTAGATGATAATATTACTTTAGAAGAAAGTTTCTTTAAAGTTATGTCATCATGTGGATTTCAATGGATTCCAACAGAAGAAGATCTTGTTGTTGTTTGGGAAATAATGATGAGATTGAGTCAAGAAGATCTTAATAGATTATTTTATAAAAATAACTTATATTCATTTATGGATAATAAAGTTATGAGTAATGCTATAGTACAATTATTGACTATGATGGATAAACCATATCTCGATCCAAATCATGTGCCTGATGAAATTAAAGTGGAGATTGAAGAGTTCTGGCAATTATTAAAAGAGTATGTATATTACAGTTATCAAATTATAGATAGAGTTGATAGACTTGAAAATATGATTCGAAGTGTTACTATGGTTATTGATACGGACTCTGAAGCGGCATAAAGCTGTACAACGGAGCCATTTATAGTAATATAGATGGAAAACCTTTTTAATTGCTGGGAGTCCCTAAAGCTCAACTAACCACAACGTAGATAGTAATATCAAGCGTGATGGTTGTCGAAAGACAGAAAAAATAGTTGAGATGATATATGGTGAAAACCTAAGTATTATAATAATGGGTAATCAGCAGCCAAGTTACCAATTATTAAATAAACATCTATATAATATAGACACTGATAGGAGGTAATTATTATATGGATTTAATAGAATTTACAGATGATGAATATTATTGTGAGTTGAATTGTTTTGATATAGCTAAAAATATGTATGAAATAACATCTTATGGTAAAGTTAGAAACAAGAAAACAAAACATATTATAGCACAATATTTTAATAATGGATATTGTTATATAAGTCTTTATACTAGATGTGGTGATTCTAAACCATATTCTATACATAGACTTGTAGCCGCAACATTCTGTCCAAAATTAAAGGATGAAGATAATATTGTACATCATAAAAATACTATAAAAAATTCAAATCATTATAGAAATTTACAATGGTGTACACAAAAAGAAAATATTCAACATGCAATAGATATTGGTCATTTCAAGGTTGTTGGAGAAGATAATGTTACAGCAATTCTTACAAATGATCAGGTACATGAAATATGTATGTATATGGAACAAGGAATTAAGTATTCAAAAATATTAGAAAATATGAATATTGAAGTTACAGAAAATATGTTAGATATATTAACAAAAATAAGAACTAAACATATTTGGAGTCATATATCTGATCAATATAATATTCCAAATAAAGAGTATAGAACGAAGCAAAATGAATATTCTGATACTATAATACATCTTATATGTCGAATGATACAAGAAAATAAAACAACAAGATGTATCGCTGAATATTTAAATATTGATATATCTAATAAAAAGAATATAGATAAATTTTGGCACTTCATAAGAAGAATCAAAATTAGAGAAACATATACAGAAATTTCATGTCTTTATAATTGGTAAAAGGTTCAACGACTATCCCGTAAGGGAGTACACCTAAGCAGGTGGAAATGGAAGGCCCTTATTATAGACAAATATAATAAGGTGAAGATATAGTCTAGTCTCATATGAAAGTATGAGGAGTTCATAAGAGAACCGTATTAGAGTAGCGAACTAATATGACTATAAACGAATGTAGTTTCACTTGATGCATGGTATAGATATACATTAAATAAAGTATATGATATACCAATGCGTATTAAAGCAGAAGTAAATCCAACAGACTTCGTATCTGGAGAAGAGTTTGGTGATAGTGGATCTATAGAAATAAAATCAATTGAACAGGTTAAAGATTTTAATTTCTATACAGATGAAATTATAATGAGTGATAGAGAATCAAGTACAAATACAGTTATAGTACAAGATAGTCTAAGATATTCAATTATAAATATTTTAGCATATTGTCTTGGTGAAATGATAAATGATTATATGTTCAAATATACTCAAAATTCTCATTCAGCGGCAGATGATAGAAAATGTCTAATGATAATGAAAAATGAATTTTTATTTAGTAGACTACTACTCACAGATGCAAAAAAGAATTATGCAAGTATTCAAGAACTACAGGAAGGAAATATTGTAGGAAAAGTTTTGGACGTAAAAGGTTTAGCTTCATTAACTAAATCTTCTATGAATGAAGCTACACGAAAGAGACTAAGAGAAATAATGTATGAGGATATTCTAAAAGTTCCTAATATAGATCAATTACAAATCCTTAAACATCTCGCCATATTAGAGAAAGAGATTTATGAATCATTATTATCCGGAGAAAAAACGTATTACAAACCAGTAACTATCAAATCTATGAATACCTATGAAAATCCAATGAGAATTCAAGGTATTAAAGCTTCAGTAGTGTATAACGAATTGAGAGATGCACATGAAGAAGCAATAGATTTTACAAAAAGAAATGGTTTAGATATTCTTAAACTAAATATAACACCTAAGAATGTAGAGAAGATTAAGGATACCTATCCAGATAAATATGAGAAAGTAATGACTCTTATGAATAATAATAATTTTTCTACTGGTATAGATGCTATTGCAATACCGATAAATGTGGATACACCTAAATGGTTATTAGAGTTTATAGATTATGTAACAATCATAAACAATAATATATCAGGATTTCCTATAGAAAGTATTGGACTGCATTTTGCTGGTGGGAATGTTAACTATACAAATATTCTAAGTATTTAAATAAAAAATAAAAGAGTAGTGCATTATGCACTACTCTTTTATTTTACTTATTATGATAATATTATTTCTCTCTGGGCGACAAAAAGGAACTCTCCAGTAAAATCGAGGCCGCTTAACCCATCTTTCCAAGACTTGTAATAATCCTTGTATTTATTTCCAGCTTCTTCAGCTTCTCCCCTTGTTTGGAAATAACCTTGTGAGTATGTTACATGTTTGTCTCCATAGATAACTGTTGCCATATATCCATTGTCCGACATTAATTCGAAAAATATTTTATCATTAGGGATGAAATTTTCTTCAGTGATTTCAACACGCCCATATTCGCTATCCATGAAATCTCTGTCTTCATAGGCGACGCCAAACATTTGAAAATATGTTTTATTATCTGTTCTAACATTGGCATCTTTCATACTTTCAAATTTTAGTTGACCATTATGATCCCAGATGTGACAATGTTCCTTAGCATAATCTAATGCCTTGTTAAAATCTTCAAAAAACATTGTCTTGTTACTGCAATACCCATCAATATTCATAAATACTTTAAACATTTTTTAAATCCCCACTTTCTTTTAAACTAACTTAGTTCTTAGTAAATCAACACCATAAGGTGAAATGTCTTTTTTTCCCAATTGCCGCATTATCATTCTGTAATAAAAGACATCTTTAATGTTATTTGCTAAAATTTTCTTTTCTTTAATTTCCTTTTCTAATTCCACTTTGTTCTCTCCGTTCCAATCACAATCATCTAACCTATCTTGTAATTCATATACATCATTCATAATTGTTGAGTATAAGTTATAGTGAGTTTCGGATAGAAAATTACTATATTTAGTAATAAAATTATACCTTTCTTTTGCCGGGGCATTCCGCTCAAGTAATTTTAACCATTTTTCTAGAAACTCGATTTTCAGATTACGCTCGATTTTCTCGGTATCAATTTCAACTTCTGGAAAATCAGAAGGTTTAATTCCTACTTTATTAAATGCATCTGCTATACTTCCCATTATAATTCCACCTTCACTTTTTATTATTTTTATGTCATCAATATAATATATAATTATATTCTAGTATAAGAACAAATCATGTTACTTTCCCTTTACGGAACATATAAATAATTAAAGGCAGGTGAGATTGCTGTGATACAAAATCAAAATAATATAGTTCGAAAAGTATACATGCAAATGTCTACAAATAATCAATCTTTCCTAGATATGCATTACTATCTAAAGGAGAAAGGTATTAAAAATAATTCTTTCTTTTTGATTCTATTAGATCCAGATTTAGCTGGAATTGATCCTAGAGATCCACGTTTAAATACATTCATGAAACAAAAAGTATTAGCTGAATGTATGAAAAACTATTGGTATTTTATACGTGAAGTTGTAAGAATACCGGATCAGGGTGGAGCTGTAGGAAGTGGTGCTAGATATAAACTCCATAGAGGAAATTTAGCATTAAATTTCGGATTTCAATTAAACTGGAATATGTTCTTAGAATTACCACGTCAGCAGGGTAAAACAATCTCTGCAATATGTAGATTCTTATGGGAATTTAACTTTGGTTCTACTAACTCTGAATCTGTATACTTTAATAAGAAACACGATGATTCTAAATTAAATCTACAAAGAATGAGAGAAATAAGATCTGCTCTACCTAGTTATCTACAAATGGATCAAACATTTGGTAGAGATGGTAAAAAAATCAAAGCTGTTAATAGCGTTGAAACACTTCATCATCCAATTAATGGAAATAAAATTAAGACAATGCCAGCTGCTAGAAATAAAGTTGCAGCTAATAGTCTTGCTAGAGGTGCTACTGTTCCTAAGATATGGTTTGATGAGTATAGCTTTACTCCATATAATAATATTATATATCTTGCAGCTGTTCCGGCATATAAAACAGCATCTATGAATGCTATGAGAAATGGTGCTCCTTTTGGAATATTGGTGACAACAACTCCAGGCGATCTTACAACAGATGAGGGAATGGCAGCATTTAGAATGAAAGAAAATGCTACCCCATTCACTGAATTAATGTATGATATGACTCAAGAACAATTACATGAAATGTTTAATGCCAATACTAATTCTTCATTTGTTTATATGAGATTCACATATCAACAATTGGGTATGTCTGAAGAATGGTTTAAACAAATGGTTATCGATATGCAGAAAGATTGGCCTGCAATTAGAAGGGAAGTTCTTCTTGAATGGTCTAATGCTAGTGATAATTCACCGTTCTCTAAGGAAGATTTAAATATTGTTAAAGCATTAATAAAACAACCAATACAAACTATATTACTTTGTGGTATATATCAATTTAATATTTATGAACAAATGAATCTTAGATATCCTCCCCTTGTAGGAGTTGACGTTTCTGGAGGTTTCCAACGAGATTCGTCCACTATAACAGTTGTTGACTCATATACAACTAGAGTTGCAGCCGATATGAATTGTAACTATATATCCACAACAGATTTAGCTAGAGTTATATATGAACTCGTAACTAAGTATATGAATAATGCCATAGTAAATATCGAACGAAATGGTGGTTATGGTGCATCCGTCTTATCTAAACTTGTTACAACTTCTATAAAACGAAATCTTTACTATGAAATAAAGGATAAAGTTATAGAAGAAAGAAGTAATGGTGGAAAAGTATGGAGAAAGACTCAGAAAACTAAGATATATGGATTAGATTCAAGTAAAGGTACTCGTGATCTTCTAATGCAAATTTTAAGAGAAAGAATGGAATACCATAAGGATAAATTTATATCTCCAATACTTTACTCTGAATTAGAAACATTAGAAGTTAAGAGAAATGGTAGAATTGAACATGCTTCCACTGGTCATGATGATCAAGTCTTTGCTTATTTATTAGCATTATATATTTGGTATGAGGGTAAAGACCTAATGGAAACATGGGGTTTACAAAAACAATCTATTAAAACAGATTCTGATTTGGATGAAGCTGTCATTCAAATAGAAGAGAAATACTCAAATATATTAGAAGATATAGAAATTACTGGAAATGAAATGGTTGAAGAACAACTTGACCAACTTAAAAGTGTTAAAGTTGTTTCTAATGAAGATTGGAGATTATCAGAATATCAAAAAGATCAGGAATCAATGAATCGAATTATACAAACTGCCGCCGGAAGAAAAGCATATGAAGAGAAATACAATACAGATCTTTCCCAAAGTGATGGTGGTCTTTATAGAATACCAGATTCTATATTTTCAGATTTTTATAATGATATAGATATGGATAATTTTCAATAAAAAAATAAGGAGTAGGGTTAAACCCTACTCCTATAATTTCTTAATATAAAATATAATTATATAACCCCCTTAACACTATAATAAATTAAATATAAAAGGAGGAATCTTAAATGAGTGGATTTATAGCTGGTAATATTGAATATAATATAACTACTGAATCTGAGGTCGCTGAAATACTATCTCATTTCAATTCAGAATATATTCTCAATGTTATTAGAGATAATATACTAAGAAAACATAATTTTTACCCAATGAATCCGCCTAATATTGTAATGGCATACGATACAAATTTCAAAATATTACAGAATAATTATCCTGAAAAGAGTGTTGATATTGAAAATGTGAGAATAGAAACATATAAAGAAATAATTGATATCTTATGTCGGGAATATCAATTACAATTTAATGATATCGATCAGGATTATTATTCAACGGCTTTTTATTTATATAATTTTTTACTTAGTGAATTTAGTTCCTGTTTGATTAATTTCTTTGCTAATTTTATTATCAAAGAAAAAAATTCATTATATGATTCCACCGGATTAGTTGATATGAAAAAGAATAAAGATACTAGTACGATATATAATAAGAAAATTTATAAAAATACAAAACTTGCTATTATTAATGCAAACTTAGAACATGTTATAGATAATATATGTACTTATGATATCTCATTAAATACTGTATTATCTAATATTTATTTTGATAAAAATATTGTTCGACATATAGAATCAGTTATAACTCCAATATATGACTTTTTTAAAACATCATATGTACCAATTGTTCAAAGTGAAATTAAACCATTACTATTAACAAATATTCGATTCCAAATACAAAGAATGTCTAATGAATCAATTGACCAAATAATGAAATAAAATGGAGGAATTAATCATGGGAGATGTTATTGATATCACACGGGGGAGACAACAAGAATTAAAAGAATCAGATATTGACGCAATAGCAGAAGTATTAGCTGCAAACGTAAATGAAGATATTCAAAAATTAAGGAATATGCCATCTAATCAAGGGATAGAAACTAATCCGATTCCATTAGAAGAAAGACAACCAGTGACAGAAGTTGAAGCTAATGTTTCAATTGATAATAGGACTGGAGAGTTTAGACTAATGGATATGAATGGTGTTCCTAAAGATGCTAATGTTACTTTATCAGATATTGTTGGTGAAGAAACATTTGATCTAGATCAAATTGAAATTACACAAAACATGGTTAAAACAAAAATTGGCCCTCAATATAATAATGGAAAAGAGATGTCAGATGAAGATGCAACACAACTCTTTGAAGTTATGATGAGATTTAAAAAAGGTGAAAAATTTAATGTATATAATGATTTACCAGAATCGATTAAGAAACCTATAGATAAAATGGCAATGGAAGCTGGTTTTGGGACTAGTAAAAATGATATTGCTAAACTTGTAGTAAACCAATTTATGTCAGATATGCAGATTGATAAAGCATTTATTGAATTTAACGATGCAATTCAAAAAGAATTGAAACTTATGAATTTCACTGAAATGTATTCTGAACATAGAGTTGAAGTGATGGAGGTACAACTTCTAGAATCAGCTGATCGGATAGAATCAGTAAATCCAGAAAAAGCAGAAATGCTTCGAAATATATCCAAGGTATTTACTGATACATATATGATGAGTACAATGAAGAATGCGTTAAATAATCGGAAAAATCGTCAATTCATTAAAGACACTTCAAAATATAGTAAAATATGTAGAAGTTTTAATTCTAAATATGAGAAGTCTCAATTTAAAATTAATAATGTACTTCTATTATTTGAAGTATTAAATAGAAGATTTGCTGATAATACGGAGATAACAGAGAATGACATTATGAGATTTGTTATGTTATTCTGTAGAGAATGTGAAATGAAAGATAGTAATAATATTTTAGATCATGTCTTTATGTACTATACAATTCAGAATATTCTAATGCTTGATTATGCTAATGCAACAGATGAATCTAATACATTTACTAAACAACTATTAAGTAATATAGAAGATGTAATTACATTAATTAAAGAAAAAATTATAGAAAGGGATAGGTGATATTAAATGGCTATAGTGACAAGTGTAGATGCAACTCTAATAACATCTATAGATATTTCAGTAAATTTTGATGACCAAACAAAAGAAGAAAAAACATATCATATTGAGGATGAAATAAGCATCGATTATATTAAGGATAGACTTTTAGTTTCAGTTCATGGAAAATTAAAAGATATATTACCAAATACAGGTGGAACTGGAACTATATTAATTATTGATGCTTCTGGTGAATTTGAAACGAATGTGGTAAATGTTAATGTCAACAATATTAGAAAATTAAATGATATTGTTGTACCTGAAGTTTAGATTAATAAAGAGTATGTCATAATGACATACTCTTTATTAATATCTTAACAAATTAGTAAATAAAAATGAAAGGATGGATATTAAGTGTATGATGTACCAGCATTCTTAAAAAGAGAAAAAGATGCATTATTATATAATAATGAAGGACATTTGATATACTATATTCCGGAAGTATATTTTGAAAGAAAATATGCTATAATAAATGGGGAATATGTTAATCTACTGGGTGTTCTAGATTATGCTATCTATGATAAAAATGGAAAAACTAGTGGATTAAAACAATTTAGATTCCCAACCGTATTCTTATGTAAACCATCTTCTATAGAAAAATTGAAAGATGCTAAACTTACATCCGAATCCGAAGTACAGGATTATAGATTATTAAAATTTATAAAAGGAGATGAAGTTGTATCATCTGTCAAGGTTCCACAGATGATTGATAATGTTGAAGAATTTTATAAATTATTTAATTGTGGAAGACTTCCAACCACTATTCCATATAAAGAGTTGCAAAATTATTTCACGGAAAATATAGCTTTAAATGGTTCTAATTATGGTATTACAACCCAAATGTTTGGATTTATAATATCCGAAATGTGTCGTGATCCTAAAGATATTTCTAAACCATACCGACTTACTCCTATGAAAACGGAAACAGGATATAAAATTTTAAGTTTAAAGGATATTCCAAAATTAATTAGTGCTTATACTAGCATTACAAGTGAAAATTGGGATGAATCAATTGTTAGTTCTATAATAAATAAAAATAAAGTATATACTCCAATGGAGAAACTATTAACCATGTAGTTATTGTAACATATGAATAAAGCTAAATTATATGTAATTAAATGCACATATAAGCAGTAAATTAATAAAAGGAGGAATGAACTCATGTATCCTGGAACAATATTTGAATATATTGATCAAAGCGATATACCTGTTCTGGAGACAGCACAAGTAATTGAACCATTATTTATGTGTGGTATTACTTCGGATAAAGGACCGGAAAATGCATTAGTTGTTAAAGGTAAAACTTTCTATGAGTTATATGGAAAAGATATGACTAAAGCATTTGTTAAACATGGCCAACCGTTAATTCAAGCTGCCACTATCATTGATGCTGGAGGAAAACTTTATGTAAAGAGAGTTGTAGATCCAGCTTCAAAGTTGGCGAATCTTGCCATCATAGCTAAAGTTACAGTGACAGAAACTCAGAAAAAGAATGCTCAGGGAGACCCTTTATATTTAACTGAAGGTGGATTAGAAACAACAGAACCTGGTACAGCACCGGATTTAAATACACCTATTATGATTCCGAGTGGAGTTAGTGTTAAATATGAAGCTAAAGCTGTTGTTGGAAAAGCTACTCGTGATGAAATTGCTATTGCAATAAAAAGCGAGTTAGATACTGTAGGTGAAGAAGTAGAAGGATTAACAGTCTTTACCTATCCATTATTTGTAATTACAGATAATGGTAGAGGCGTAAGCGCTAAATCCTTTAGAATTACCCCTGACTATGCTACCAGTAAAAACCTTGATTTTATGTATCATATTATTGAGGTTATTGAAAACAATGAAATAACTTCTACTGTAAAATTCTCCATGGATAAAGATATCATTTATTATGGAGTTAATAAATCCTTAGAAAAGGCTGTCAATACAATTTATTCCCAGGTCAAAGCATCTTACATCGAGGAAGGTGTTACCGCTTATGTAGCAAAATTAGCATCAATATTGAATATAGACACAGCTGATGTCGAAGCTATAGACATTTTATTTGGGAAAGATAGAACAGGACTGGCGATTTCTGGGTTTGTTCTTGATGCAACAGGGGTTAATCTCCAATATGTTTATGGATTAAATCTTATTGAAGGCGTAAATGGCGCTTCATTTGGAACAAATCCATTTGGAACAGATATATACGAGGAAGAAATGGCAAAATTCTTTAATGGAACATTTACCGATGATATCTATGATGTTGATAATATCAAGATCGATATGATCGTGGATGCCAATTATCCTGATGCAGTAAAAACTGCTATTGAAGATTTTGTTACATTTAGAGAGGATTGTTTCTACTTTGGGGATATCGGTACCTCTGCCAGAACCCTTGAAGAAATAACTAATCTGAAGAGTGTCAGAATGAAAAATAAATTCTGTTCAACTTATCATACTTTCTATGATATCATTGATCCCTATTCGAAGAAACAAATTACAGTAACAATGTGTTATTCATTAGCTAGGTTATTGGTTGCTCACTTTGTAAATGGTCGGAATAGACCTGTTGCTGGATATCTCCATAATATGGTTATCCCGGAAGCAATCGAAGAAACAATTAACTTTATTGCTAAAATAACACCGGCAGCTAATCAGAAAGAAACTCTTAATGATCTCAGAATCAATTATGCTGGTTTGTATGATGGTCTTCTTACTATTGAGACTGAATATACATCTCAGGCTAAATATACTCAATTCTCTTTCATTAACAATATCCTGGCAGTACAGGAAGTTATGAAAGCTATTCGGACGAGATGTCCTAAAACTAGATATAGTTTCATTAGTGGGGATGATCTTAAGAAGTATCAGGAAGACGTTCAATCTGTTATTAATAAGTATACTGGAAATTTCAAATCCTGCACGCTTGAATATATTGGGACTCCTGCAACAGAGGCTAATAAGATATTCTATGCGGCACTTAAGGTCCAGTTTAAGGACTTTGTACAAACAGAATACTTCAAAGTATATGCACTTGCATAAGAAAGGAAGGGTGAACATAAATGTTTGATAGTTTAAAGAAACCAAGAGACCTAACGAAGTACACTCTTATGCGTGGTGTTACTGACTTTGGTAATCTTAATCAATATAATCTTTATGAAACTGGATATTCATTTTTAACGATTGTATCAGTACCTAAATATCTGGAAACACTGGCTGCACAAGATAGTAATTTTGCCGTACTTTTCCAGAATTATTTGCATATTCTGGAATATGAATTCAGAGGATTGGATGGAATTGAAGATATTACATCTGATTCTATTGAACTTACCAATGGTATTTCACAATTGAATGTAATATCTAAAGTAAATCAGCAGTCTGCCTCTCAGGTTTCAATGAGATATTTCGAAAAGAGTGGTTCTGTTCTTACCAGAGTTCACGAAACATTTTTGAAAGGTATTAAAGACCCGAG
>Ga0265294_10005517_pt1 | contig 15424 bp, 19 predicted proteins | sample MunlanPumphouse3_FD_192504 | JGI IMG/M metagenome (GOLD analysis project Ga0265294, IMG submission 192504) | Groundwater microbial communities from a municipal landfill in Southern Ontario, Canada - Pumphouse #3 | ecosystem: Environmental > Aquatic > Deep subsurface > Groundwater | place... | reverse complement strand
CAGCCTTAAGCATTCCCAGGAGAAGCGGTATGGTTGAACAGGAGCAGAAAGGGGTAATTGCACCAAATCATGCCCTAAGGATACTGCCTATAACTTTATTCCGCCCACCAAGGGCTTTTTTTATGGTCTCGCCCGGCACATACTCCTGAATCAGCCCCACTAGAAAAGTTATACCTATAAATAAAATAGTTAGCTCAACGGCGATCTCAATAAAGAACTTAGCCGCTACAGTTAAATTATCCCAGAACATTTTGATCTTCCTTCAAAATTATTTTTCCCTTTAAATTACCGAAAGCTACAGCTATTGGAACCTTGAAAACACCAGATGTCCTCTCAGGAACGCGACTTTTGTGAAGCTTTAACCCTTTTTAAGGGATACAGATCCGGTTCTTAATGCTACTTTTAAAAATATAACTTTCTGAAATCTCATCTTTCATGAAGCAGTTTTGCCTGGTTAAGTATTTCAATAACTGCTCCTTCCGAGAGACGAAAGTAAGACCATTTTCCTTCTTTCCGTTCTTTGACCAGGCCCGCACTCTTCAATACCGAAAGATGGTGAGAAACAGTCGATTGGGAACTGGAAAGAGCAATAGTTAATTCGCAGGCACAGAGTTCTCCTTCTTTTAATAGTTTTACAATTTTGAGGCGATTGGGATCTGCAAGGGCTTTAAAAATCCTGGCTTCTGAGTATAGTGCTTCTTCATCCAGCCCATTTACCAGAGAACTGAGCTTTTGCGTTCTTACCTCTAACTGATCTCTGTCAAAAATAAAACGTTCCAATCTTCCAATTTCCACTTCACGCTTTCTTTTGTTCACATCTGATTTTCTTTCAGCTTTCATGAATTTACCTGCAGCAGCTGCCTCCACTTCCTATAGGAAGTAGCATGTTTTTACACTGTTCTTTTGATCAGCACTTCACACACATCTTTATATTTCCTAAGTCCCTGTGATTGGCTCTGAGTAACGAATCTTCCTCTTTTCCACAAATTGAGCATACGGGATTCATTTCCATCGACTCACGACAAAATCTTTTAGTAAATGGCAACACTACATATTCACACACGTAGATATGATTATTTTCTTTTCCCCTGCCAGTATGTCTCGTACTCCTCAAGTACTGCGACTTTTAACTTATCCAGTCCTTCTTCGGGTATTTCATTTATTTTTGTAAGGGTTCGGATAAGTTCTTCTATATCTATATTTTCAGGTGTCTTGCCTGCAGAAAAATATTTTTCGAATTCTTCATCTAATCCGGCAATTTCCATATCTTTGTTGTCAACTTTTATTTTTTTTACACTTACGATAGAAGGGCCGCAGCAACAGCAACTTTTGTCGCTTCCAACCAATTTTCCAAGCAAATTTTTTCCAAGTTTGCCCATCTAAGAACATCTCCATTAGAGATCTATAAGATATATCATGAATTGTTGATATTTATGTCTATCGATATGATATAAAATGATAACGATTTCAAAAAATACAAACTTCAAGATAGAAAAAATAGGCCTATGTGGCTTTTCATGATGTTCGATCGAAACTACGATATTAGCCGCTTTCAAGGTTGACAATTATATTGTAATTTCTAAGTGAGGGACCAAGAATAGCAAGGGCAGAGATAAGGATTAATAAGCAATTAAGACCGTGGAAATTCATCAGGATAATTCAATTCAGTATTAATTCCTGGCTTTAGAAAAGTATATATCTTTCACATTCAATGTATCTTGATATGATTAATGAAAAAAACTTACAAATTTTCAAGGCTCTTAGCGAAGATACAAGGTATAGAATCATCAAGGCTCTAATTGAATCTGAGTGCAAATGTGGGGAAAATAAACACGGTAATAAAGGTGAAATATGCGCATGTGAAATTCCAGAAATTATTGGTAAGACTCAATCCAATACCTCAATGCACCTTGCAAAACTACAGGACTGGGGGATAATTAAAGTAAGAAAAGAAGGCAAAAAGAGATTATATTCCATACAAAACGAAAAAATCAGGAAAATCCTGGAAGTCCTTGAAGAGTAATGTTTAGTATTATTATAGAAACTTTTAGTATTATTGTAGAATCTTTTAGTATTTTTATAGAAAGTTTTAGTATTATTATAGGAACTTTTAGTATTATTATAGTAACTTTTAGTATTATTATAGAATCTTTTAGTATTCTTATAGAAACCTTATGAGCTGTGTTCCCTGAAAGTTATGAGTGGATTAAAGTTTTTTTCAGGATCTCATAAATAACAATATTCTCCTTTTAGGCAGTGTGCCTAATTTGCTGTAAAATCACAAATCTCAATAAGTTATTGGGGAAGAAATCTCGCCTCAAGAGAACCAAATTTCATTCAGTATGCAATAATTTGACTTTGAATTCACAGAAAATTCGCAACACTGCCTCCTTTTAAATGAAATAAGTTCTTCTTACTCTTTCTCTTCAGAAAACCGACCTTCACTCTTTGAACTAACAGGCATTTATCTGAAGGAGGAAGTTTTCTTTTTTCATCGAAACTCATTTATTTATTTCAAGTTTTAGGGACTCTTTTTCTATATTTCATCTTTTTTCTGTCCCGTGAATTTGCTGTTTTTCTCTGAAAATATCTGGGAAGGCTTGCTGGTAGCTGTAAATGTATAATGGTGTTCCATGCGTCTTCGGTTAAGTGATGAATCGTGATAAATTGCCTCCATTCCTACGACATTCATCAAATATTTAATTTCATTATAGGCATGAACAGAATATCGATTTCATGTAAATCGACCAAAATTTAAGATAGGCTTCTGGTGCAAAATCGATAGCTTTCAGGCAAAAAAATTCCTTAACCGATGACCAATGAATGGTGTTCAAAATAAAGAAAATATTCCGAGACCAATGGAAATATTTATATAGCACACAATATATCAATATATATTGATATATTTGAAGATTGAAGCAACAGTAATAAAATGATGGATACAAAGGAGGGTCTAAAATGGTCGATATATTTTATCCTCTTCAATGGATTGCTGACAAACTGACATATGAGATCTTAGGGATTGCATCTGATACACGCCTTGCATCCAGTGTTAATTTTGTTATTTATGATGTAATGAAAATTTTCGTCCTTTTAGCTGTAATGATTTTTGTTGTTTCCTATATAAGGACATACATTACTCCCGAAAGAACAAGGCAGGTTCTTGGAAGTAAGAAAGGAATCAGATATTATTTTCTTGCATCTCTCATCGGAACAGTAACTCCTTTTTGTTCTTGTTCGTCTGTCCCGATCTTCATAGGATTTGTTGAAGCTGGAGTGCCTCTGGGAGTTACTTTCGCTTTTCTGATCACCTCTCCTCTTGTAAACGAAGCTGCTGTAGCCGCTCTATGGGCAACTCTCGGCCTTAAGGCTACGGTAATCTATATTGTTTCAGGAGTCATACTGGGCGTGTTGGGGGGATATCTAATTGGCCTTCTTAAACTCGAAAAATATGTCGAAGGCTTTGTTTACAAGATGAAAGTAGGAAAGCACAGTGTGGAAGATCAAAAACTAATAATGAAGGAAAGAGCAGAATATGCCTTTGAAAGTGTAAAAGAAATTGTGGGCAGAGTATGGCTCTATGTAATAATAGGAGTCGCTATCGGAGGTATTTTCCATGGATATGCGCCCGAAGGAATACTCGAAAAATACGCTGGTAAGGACAATCTACTTGCAGTGCCAGTTGCGGTCCTTATTGGGGTGCCCCTTTATTCGAATATCATGGCTATGATCCCTATTGTAGAGAGCTTGATTGGAAAAGGACTGCCTGTAGGGACTGCCCTTGCTTTTCTTATGTCTGTTACAGCAGTGTCTCTGCCTGAGATGATTATTCTTAGAAAAGTACTGAAAAAAGAATTGATTGCGATATTTGTTTCAATTGTAGCATTATCGATAATTTTTACAGGTTATTTGTTCAATGTGTTGTTGTAAATCTGCCAATGTCTTACAAATTTTTGAAATTAAATGTCAAATAAGCCAAAATAGGAACAGAACTTAAATAACAGAGGAAAGCGTATGAAAATAGAAATTCTCGGAACAGGATGCCCCAAATGCAAAAAAACAAAAGAAACGATTGAAAAAGTATTGAAGCAAACTGGAGTTGAAGCTGAAGTAATTAAAGTTGAGGATATTGAAAAAATTATGAGCTACGGCGTTATGGTCACTCCTGCAGTTGTTATTGATGGTGAAGTAAAACTTGCAGGTAAAGTCCCGGATGAAAAAGATGTTCGAAAATGGATAATCTAAGAACTTAATTGACTGATATCAAAGGTGGCACATTGTCTGAATTTACTGTAAATTCTACGATCTGTGGTTTTGTACACAAGATACATGGAAGCAAAAAAGGAAACAAAATTATTGTTGATATTGAAACCCCCTGTGAGAAGATAAAAAAATTCTCTCACATGGAAGTCCCCATGATGGAAATTCTCGATATCAAGAACAATTATGTCATTGATAGAGCACAGGAAGCGCAGTGCTCCTCTAATTGCCTTGTACCATGTGCAGTGCTCAATCTATGCAGAATGGAAAGCGGTTTCCTTGCAAAATCCCTGGTAAAAAAAGCAGGCAGTATCAGTATAGAGTTTAATGAAGTTTAAACAAAGAGGCGAATTTTATCCTTTTTTAATTTTGGACATTATATTCTTCTTTACCTCAGGTTCGTATTTCTTCCAGCTATGTTCATTAATTTCGGGCATAGAAAGTTCCGGGGCTTCGCCTCTTTCTTTTCCGCTGCAGGAATCGATTGCCTGCTGGATGACTGCAGGGTCGGTTGTCCCGACAAGGTCAATAACTTCAATTTCCCTGAGGAAGCGGGATATTGCGGTTGCCGGGATGTCGTCAAGATAAGGGATCACTCCTTCTGACCCGATAATCCTTTTTGACCCTCCGAAAGCAGAAACCCCATTTTCGGCAAGTGCCAGCAGGGACTGCCCGGCAAAATGGTCGCTTTCCTGTCCGCAGACAACCAGGCAGCTGATGCGGGGATTCGAAAGCACATTAACTATTACCTTCTCAATTCCAAAATTTTCCGTAAAACAGGTTCCACAGATGGCGTAGTTTTTCAGGTTCAGGCTTTGATAGTCAGAAGCGAGGGTTACTACTGCCACAGGAGATTTTGGATCTCCTACTATATAATCGCCGGAAATTACAGGCCATCCCATGTAAAAGCTCCTTTTCCGAGTAGTTCTTCATGTTAAACGGTTTTTTAGTTCACTTTTTGATAACTTGCATTTCATTTTTAATGAGCTGTTAATTATGATATTAATTTCGATTTGACTTTAGGAAGCTGAGTTCTGTATGAGCCTACACTTTTAACCATATTCCTATTGATTTTTCCTTGTTGATTTGGACATTTTTTTCCAATTTTTTTAAAAATTTAAGAAGAGTTACCTGCCTTTATGCAGGGAGAATTTGATTTCAGGTGATAATTATGTTTCTTCTGGTCTACAAAGAGAGGATCTGCATAGAAGTCAGTTGTTGAACTCGCGTTTTTATAGTTACCCGCAGAATTATTGTAAAGGCAGTTATTTTCCAGCACAAAACTATGTGTTTCAGGGAGATAATTGATTACTGCATATCCGGTCCCATCTGGATTCTCTGTGCGTTTCTGGGTATTCACTATAATATTGTTGCGGACGGTTGTTGTGTGTCCCGTACCTGCAGGTGAAAGGTCCGTGACTTTACCATCCGGGTACATATGGATTACTGCAGCGTGGTACACACCATCGAATATATTGTTCTCTATAAGAGTATCGTAAAAGCCACTTGTTACGATGCCACCGACCCAGTTTATACTCGGATTAGTACCCGTACTATAAAATGTATTTCGATGAATATGGATATTCTGCGCCTCTTTTTTGGGATAAGAAGAGTCGTATCCTATCAACCATAATCCGGGTCCGAAGGTGTTGTGAATAGAATTATTGTAGATTTCTATATCATTCATAACTCCGGTAGTTTTTTCAATCAGGATTCCAGGGCCGCCTGCGTTCCTGTCAAATGTGGAATTAATAATGTTATCATAGAACTTCACATGATTCGAATTCCAGACTCTGAGGCCACTGTTAGTTCTGCAGGTTATCGTATTATTCCAGGCTTTTACGTTTGTGCACTCAATAGCATAAAGCCCATCATGTCCAAGCTTATATATTTTGTTATTATAAAACTGAATATTTTTACCGTGGTTAATCCTTAATCCGTCACCGTGGCCGTCATGCATATACATATTATAAACTTTTATGTTTTTCGCACTGGTGAAATAAATTATATTATAGTAGCCTCTACCTTTAGAACGATCAGTGTTGTTATCATGATTGCCATCGATTTCAAACCCACGAATAATTACATCGGTTATTTCTGAGTCTCCATATTTCCCAATCAGGGGGATCATGGGAGAATTGGTCCACCCTGCATGATCAACCAGTTTGATAACAGCATCAGGGTCTCCCTCAAGAATCGTGTTGCTTTGCATGTAAATGGTACTGTTGATAGTATAGGTAAAGGGACCTTTAAGATAAACAGTATTATATCCTGGTGTTTCTGCTACGAATTTAAGAGCCTGGTTTATCTCTACCTGGTCAGCCTCTCCGTCACAGTTGAAATCTCCACTTCTATCGCCTGTAACATATACCTTTTTATTTAAAGGTATAGGAGAATATTCGGATTTTATGGCATAAAGAATGAAAATTCCCATTGCAATCAGGAAAACAAGAATTACAATGGATGCTCCTATCTTTTTTTTGTTTTGCCTTACATACCTCAAATATTTTTCATCCATTTTTATCCCTTACTTTAAAATACAAACTCCACATTGAGAAAGTCTTAAACGTGGATCCTGGGTATAGCCTGATAAGACAAACTTATTAATTGTTTTTTAAAAACCCTTGCCAGCTTTCATGATTCGATTCTGAGTCAGTTGCTCAAACGTGCAATTCTCTCATACCTACTCCCACAACCAGCAGATTTGTTTCCGTAGGAGGATGGTTCCAGCCGTCAGGAGAAACGGTCTTTTTCTCACTAGAGATTTCAACCTGGTTGCCACTGAGCCCACATTCTTTCATATAATCTTCAACAAGCTTTTTTCCAATCTCGGTTGCTTTCTCCAAAGCTTTTGAGTAAGTCTCAAATTTCAGTCTGCTTCCCGGGGCAAAGACAAGAAAATCCCTGTCAGGAGACATGAGGCTCTCTGGCCTTATGAGAATTTCAGCTCTTTTGATTCCTTTTCCTACAAGTGCTCCAACTGCATTCCCTACCTCGGCATGTTCTGGAACCAGGATATCTGCATCTATCAGTTCTTCCAGTTCCTTTCTATGCGCTCTAACAGGTCCTCCAAGCAGGACAACAGGAAGTTGCAGTTTGAATTTTGCGGGATAGTCTACGTCCAAAATCTTCTCAATGGATTCGCATGGGACACCTGTCAGGATATACGAGAGAAGATGAAGTGCCATATTTCTGGCAACTTTCTTTTTTACGGCAGTACAGAATTCTATTGGTGTCATGCGCATGAGTCTTCCAAGCCTTTCTGCTCCTGTACGCGAAGCTTCTTCACGCCAGGCTGTGTATTCCCCTAACACATGCAGAGCGTCTGTTGGTGTAAAGCCAATTACCTGAACAAGGCGTTTTTTGATGAGACAGTCAAGCGTCTGAGGATGAAAGTCTTTTCTTGTAAGGGCTGATATTTCGAACACAGAAACAGGTTCTTCTCCTATTACCTTCAGTACTTCGGCTTCGGCTTTACTCAGCTCACCTGCAATATATCCTGATCTGGCAAAAAACTTTGTGGGCTGAATGTTCTCACACAGATTTTCTCTGGCAGGCATTGGAGTCCTTTTGAGATTATTCAGAAAATTTGGGTATTTTACTGCAGCGACTGCAAGCGGTATAACTCTCCTGGGTCCAAGGTAGAGTTCCCTATTTACTGTCCAGATGTGGCTGTCCCCGCCTGTAGCCGTTGTTTCCATCCTTATCGCTCTAACGCGGGTTTTCCAGCCCCCTACAACAGCTCCCTCGTTGTTCAGATCAGGAACGCCTATATGGATCGAGGAGATGTCCGTACTTGTGCCTCCTACATCAATTACGGCACAGGTCTCAAGTCCAGAGAGGTAAGAAGCTCCAATAAGACTTGCTGCCGGACCTGAGAATATAGTTTCTATTGGCTTTCTCAGGGCATCTTTGATTCCGACAACTGAACCGTCACATTTTAGCATAAGGAGCCTGGCATTAATTCCCCGCTCTTTTATATCTGTGATTATGGACTGTACGAACTGCCCTGTTATGGGGATTAGCTGCGCATTAAGAAAAGCTGTTACTGCCCTTTCGTAAGCTCCCAGTTCCTGGGAAAGCTCATGCCCGCAAACCACAGGCAGCCCCGTAAGCTCAAGGATTCGGTCCTTTGCTTTCAGTTCGTGTTCCGGGTTTCTAGTGCTAAAATATGACGATATGGCAAAAGCTAAAACCCTGCCCTTAACATTAAGGGAGAATTTCTCAATAGCTTCCAGGTTGAGTGAAGCCTTTTCTTCCCCATTGTGGTCGTGTCCACCTGTAACATAAAGTACATATTCGGTCGGTAGTTCTCGTTCAAGTGGATGATCTCCTATAAGGATCACGGCTACTGGAAAACCAGTGCCCTCTAGAATTGTATTGGTAGAAAGAGTTGTGGAAACCGAAACCAGCTTTGTGTTTTTCAGGTAATCAGGGTTCAGGCTGTCGAGTACGTTTTTGATACCAGGGTGAAGATCCGGGTAGGTTGTAAGTGCCTTATTTGAATCGACAATGATGCCATCCGAGTCCCTTATAATCACAGCATCTGTGTATGTGCCTCCTGCATCAATCCCCAGGCTATACTGCATGTTGAAACTACTCCTTTTTTGCTACTTTTTTAAGGAAATTATTGATATTCTTTTATTTTCACAATTATCCATTTTATTTAAATTTATAAAGCACATAAAGTTAGATATCAACGAAATTTGATATATCCTAGAGACTTGAGATTACTATTCACTCTCATTAAGTTCTAAATTAAAAAGATGATAAAGAAAACTTGCAAGACTAAAAAGTAGAAGGTTATACATTGACTGAAATTACCGTAAATTCTACTATCTGTGATTTTGTCCATACAATCCGCGGAAGCAAAAAAGGAAGTAAAATTGTTGTTGACATCGAAACCCCATGCGAAAAGATAAAGAAATTTTCTCTTATGGAAATCCCAGTGAATGAAATTCTTGATATCAAGAATAATTACGTGATTGATAAAGCACAGGAAGCTAGGTGCTGCTCAAATTGCCTTGTGCCCTGCGCAGTACTCAACCTTTGCAAACTGGAATGTGGATTTCTTGCCAGATCTCTGGCAAAAAAAGCAGGCAGCCTAAGTATCGAATTTAATGATGTTTGAAATTATCTTTCCTGCAATGGGACACATTTGTAGATATTGATTTTTTTTCAGTTCTCACAACAGTATCAGTCTTCATTTTTCGATTCTTCAGATTTTTCCTCCCATAAAATCGGCCCATATACGTTTTCACCATACATATCTAACCAGCAGAACCGTGAGCCTCCGGATATTCTAAATACTTCAGGGAGTATATCGTCTTCTACAGGCACAAAATTATTCTTGTCCTTCTGCTCCCGTTTAATTCTAATGTGATCTCCAATTATGTCTCCCATTTGTCCAGAATTTGAGACATTACCGTTTATTGCCGGTTTTTGGCTGGCATATTTATCTTCAATATACAGTGCGATAATTCCCACAACTACCATAGCAGCTATAAAAACTTCAATAACAGCGTGTATTATACCTTGCTTAGCTAGAGTACAGGCCATCGGGTGAAACAATAAACCAGGTATCTGGATGATTGACCCGGAAAATGCAGAAGTTCCGAAATTATTCCAGCAAGGATTGGCTCCAAAATAATGCAAAATCAGGGCATCGGGGACCAGAAACAGTATTATTTTCGTAAGGATTAGAGTATTAAATGAATAAAGAAAAAATTTAATGGTTCTTTTTTTCAATTTCTTCAGGCCAGGAAGTGTTTTATCTCTTTCCGGGAATAAAGAAAGAAATAAGCTTTTCCCATTCAAAAGTCCAGAGGTAGAAATATTACCAAACATCACTTTTCCCCAATTTTCTGAAAATATACCTGATTTGCTTTTCAAATGTATATTAGATTTTTACTTCAACTTTATTTTAAATAATCTTTTTAGCCTTAAAATGATAGAGTTCTCAGTATATTGCAGGGTATCAGCTGACTTCACTAAGGGTAAAAGGTTTTTAAATTAATCAGGATCTCCACTCATGATATTATTGCATGGTACTTATACTCATAATACATGGACTTCACATACTCCATCTTGAAACCATGTTTATTTGCAATGTTTTCTATTGTATGGGGCTTATGAGTGTATCCGAGAATATCTTTTGGACGGTTTTTAAGAGTCGCCAGGAAAATTGTACGCGTTTCAAAAGCTATCCTACGAAGAATTTTATCTACTCCGAAATCTCGTGAGAATAGCCCTATTTTCCATAGCGGGTATAACCGAGGGTCCAGAAGGTCAAAGAGAATTATTTTGCCTCCTTTGTTCAAATGCTTCATAGCACTGGCAATAAAATTATCAACTTTTTCATATGTGAGGTACTGGATCACTTCGGCTGCAGTTATCCGGTCAAAGGAAAAATCAAGCTTTTCCCAGACATTCTTATCATTAGCCAGTATTAAATTTACATTTTCACACTTTCTTCCCCTGACCCTTTTGCCTGCCTCTTCAAGCATTGATGCGGAAAAATCAGCTCCTACGAGCTTTTCATATTCGAGAGAATAATAAACCAGAAGCTCTCCTGCGCCGCAGCCAAAATCAAGAAGGGTTTTGCCCCCATTCAGATGGTACAGCTTTTCTCTGGCCTCTTTGGATAAAAATTCTTCAGCTGAAGATCTGTGCCCTCCTCTCTTCTTATCTGCAAAGAACTCTTCCCATACATTTTTTGATTTCGACACGTTTTTTGTACCTCATAAACTGCTATTTTATTCACTTATTACATACATCAAAGTTTTACATCTGATGTTGCGTCAATCCTCATAAATCATACGATTTTGAACCGCCTGTAATCGATTACACTCAGTTTAACGCTGACGTGAACAGTCTTCTGAGATATTCATTTGTTCAGGCTTCAGACAACTGAATTTAAAAATCAGCATCAAAGTATCTGAAGCACAGAAGTATTTCATAATCTCTAATGTGCCTCATGCTGTTCTTTAAAGGTATGAATCCCATAGCTGTTTCAAATATATTTGAAATAATCTATATAAAAGTAACCGGTTGTAATATTTTTGGGATGATTGTTAATCATTTTTAACCGGGTAAAAAACAGATGACAAGTCCGGAATGTTATAGAGGTGCTGGATTTTTAAATAACATATTTAAGTAGCTGAGAGCTGTCAACCTGAAATGTTAATAAGAGAGTATTCTTTTCAAGAGAGCATTTCTTTTCCAGAAATATGAAATTTCTAATTCCTTAAAGTTTCAATGATATCCTCTCAAACATAATTTTGGAGCTAAAAAGGGATCGCCCATTATTAAAGTTCTGAGTGTCGAGTATTTAATAACACTGAGTATATAAAGATCATAATAACTTATCTTGAATTGTGCTTTTTTGTCAGTTCTTTTGTCACTTCTTTCATCATTTCTCCAACAAGCGAAGCTTTTTCGCAGTGAGAGGCTTCTTTCGGGCTGCAGTTTATGAGAATGCTCATTAACCTATCCGCTGTCCTGTAGTATTTCATGTCTTCGAGCCTGACCAGAAGGTTAGATAAAGTTTCACTAAACTCTCTGCATTTTTCATGGTCGCAGACTGCTTGCTCATGCAACCTGCTCGCTTGTTCTAATCCCTAAATAATCTCAGGTGGGAGCTTTTCGGTCATATAAAGTCATCCTGTCCAGTGACGCTTATTTCATGTCTGCTGGCTTTCGTTTAAAATGTATATGCATGTTTACAGTGTTCCATTACATCCTCTATAAAAACAGCGTAAAAGTTCTCAGGAACCATAGCTTTCTCTCTGGTGTTTACAGCCCTTGCTTCGAGGTCTTCCTGACAGGCATAGATCATACATCCCGGAAGCTCTCGTATGCCGCAAAGAAGATGATAAACTCCGTCGCCTGCAAGGTAAAGCCTTGCATTTCCGGAGCGAGCAGCCAGTTTAAGGCACAATTCTGCCCGTGGACTGAAGGGAGGCTTTGTCAACAGGAATACATCATATTCTTCTTGCACACTATTACCTCTTTCTTAAAATAAGATAACGAAGTCTGAGTTTTCCATCTCTTCAAGAAAATCCTCTTCATCTACAAGTTCTATGGTCTCTATCAGAGTTTCACCAAAAAGTCCCCTTTCAATCAGTGAGGGTTCATGCACAATTACCCTTAACTCTCCATATGAGTAGAGAATGTCTGAAAGGTTTGGAACTCCAAGCTCTGTGCTATCCTGGTCAGCAGCTGCAAGATAAACTCCATCTCCATAAAGGCCGAAAGTAACGCTCATTTCCGTAAGACTTACTGCAGCCGCATTCAATGCTCCAAAGGCTTTTTCACTTCCGTATGGGGCAGTATCCAGCAGACAGAAAACCGATTTCATCATTAGACCTCTTTTTGGTGGTTTATCTTGACAGTGAGATTACCCTGTCACTCTTTTTCAGCATTTCTGAGAGTTCATAAAGACTGGAAATTTTTATCCCGGTGAGATAATCCTCACAGTTACTTCCTTTCAGAGTATTGTCCTCTTCTGCCAGGTAGCCGCGTGCAGCAGCACATCTTGCACAGGCTCTGATGATGGCTCCTTTCTCTGCCAGCTCGGTGAAAAGTTCGCCCACATTATTAAAAAATGAAGGGTTTTGGCTTTTTTTAGGGATATGCACTGCATCCAGATAAAGGAATATGTTCACCTGATATTGTTTAAGTGCTTCTTCAGCGAGTTTGGAGGCGATTTCAGCATATTCTGAAATATAAGGGCCATCGGTGAGCACTATAGTAAGTGTCTTCAAATTTCCTCCTAACAAGATATATTTTATTAATAGTTTAGATGTAATTAACCAGAACCTCAAGATGCTCCTGATTATTTGCGTATTCCGGCTCTTTAAGGGGTGTACACAATTCCAGAGCTGCCTGTCTGGCCATAAGCTTGATGGCAAAGCTGTAACATCCCTGCTCGCCACATCTGCCACAGTTGGTTTGAGGCAGGTGTTTATATATCTCCATAAGATTAACCTTTACCTTTTCTCTGGGAGCTGGAGCTTCACCTTTTGCAATAGCCTCATTGATAATACTCTTCAGTCTTTCAAGTTCTTCTTTAGCTTCGTTTTCGTTTTTGACCATTCTGATAGAGACTTTCCCACTACCGTAAATAGTTGTGATGATTTCTCCTTTTTGAATTATCAAGCTATTTTTTCTATCTGAATAACTACTTCTTTGAAAGAGAGGTTCAAGGAGTTTCAAAACTCTACCAGGTGGTGGGGTTATATTTGAACTTATCCTGAGTCTTGAGGCATCAGCTATGCAGGGCAAAACCTGTCTGATACTTGCAATCTCTATTGGTTTTGACTGGGAGAAATCAGTGGTTTCTTCAGGATTTGTCTCTTTTTTACCTTTCAGAAAATTCTTTCCGTACTCACTTAACTTTGCAGTTTCTTCTTCTAGCTCGATAAGGCCCGCATCTTTGAGAATCTTGAGATGAAAGTCAAGCGCTACCTTCTCAACTATCTCTCCTATTTCCCCGGTACTTCTATAACCGTCCGCCAGGAAGTTAATTATCTTCCTTCGAGTACCGTTGGCCATAGCAAAGTTTACTAGCTTTGTCTCGTTCGGACTCTCCGTCATTTTTAACACCAGGAGATTATTTCTGCCAGGTAATTTCTTAAGGCATACACCTTGCTTACAGGCTCTGATCACAACTCATTTTCCACAACCTGATGAAGAAATCTCTATGAAAAATAAAAAAGAAAATATATGACTTTTTTGGATATTTTCTTACTTCTGGATGCTAATTATTCCAATAATATCGTTTAAGAGCATCTTCAGCGAGTTTGCAGGAGAATTTAACCTATCTGGAGTATGATAAAGAGCTATCAATGAGCACTATAATCAAGGTGTTTTAATGTGCTCCAATCAGATGAATTTCATAAAACCTAATCAGATATATGCACTAAGGACTTGCAGATGCTCCAGGTTTGTTGCATAGCCCGGTTCTTTTAGAGGTGTGCATTTGTCCAGAGTGATCTCTCCTCCCATAAGCTTTATTGCAAAGGTATAACAGCTCTGTTCACCACATTTGCCACAGTTGGTCTGAGGCAGGTATTTGTAGATCTCCATAGGTTCAACCCTGACTTTTTCTCTTGGTGCTGGAGCAACACCTTTTGCAATTGCTTCATTGATAGTATTTTTAAGGCTCTGGAGAGATTCTCTGGCTTCCGCCTCACTTTTTATCATTGTCATGGTCACCTTTCCAGTGCCGTAAACAGTTGTAATAATTTCTCCTTTTTGAATTATCAGAGCGCCTATTTTGTCCGAATATTTGCCTCTGGGAAAGAGTGGTTCAAGAACCTTGAGAGTTCCACCTAGATGAGGGGCTATATTTGCAATTACCCTGAACTTTGAGGAATCGGCTATACAGGGCAAAAGCTGTCTGACCTCAGTAATCTCTATTGGTTTTGCCTGAGAAATATCTGCAGTTTTATCTGCACCTTTCTCCTCTTTCTCTTTAAGGAAATTTCTGCCATATTCGCTCAGTCTCACAGTCCCTTCTTCAATCTCAATCAGGCTTGCCTGTTGAAGGAGTTTTAGATGGAAATCAAGCATAGTCTTTCCCACTTCTCCCCCGATTTCTTCAGCACTTTTGTCTCCTGCCGATAAAAAGTTCATTATCTTCCGTCGGGTAACATTGGACATAGCATTGTTTACCAGTTTTATTTCATTAGGATTTCCGGGCACTTTACCACCTGCGAAGGTTGCAAAAATTTAACTGATGTTTTGACAAAATAATATCAGGCGTTCTTCTTCCAAAAATGAAATTCAATTCTCTTAATCAATATGGATCTGATTCATAAAAACCCACAAGGTAAATATCAAGAAAGATTGATATGAATTTTAGAATTTAACATATAAATTTGTGTTCACTTTATCCTGAAGTATAATTTCTACAGGTATTTTTTCTGTAAGTATGCCAGCTTCGTTCAGATAGAACGAATAGACAAAACCGGAAAAATGAACAAAGAACAAGTGGATAAAACTGAGTAATTTCAATTTCTCTAATAAAATGAATTTGTAACTGGATGAGATCTAACTAAAGTAAAAAACTGAGATCTAACTAAAGTAAAAAACTGAGATCTAACTAAAGTAAAAAACTGAGATCTAACTAAAGTAAAAAACTGAGATCTAACTAAAGTAA